>OGCZ01000083.1_pt1 | contig 88941 bp, 122 predicted proteins | sample 1570211 | NCBI WGS metagenome assembly OGCZ01 (sample SAMEA2582158, study PRJEB24529) | metagenome | biome: Human gut stool | place: China | collected 2011 | reverse complement strand
TAGAGTACGGAGTAAGAGTAGCTGTACCAAGTTCGATATTTGACGAATCGTATTTAGTTGCCAAGGCGGTTTTATCTGCTTTAACAAGCAGAGCGCTGTAAACCGTACCGCTTGTCAGATAACACGGACTATTATTTTTGGGTTCACTGTCAAACGGCATTGAATTGAGCTTTTGGGCAAGTTTTTGGTCTGTTCTTTCCTTCGTATATGCGTCCGTAATTCCGTACCCTGCGAGTGTTGTTGCCTTATTTGCCTTGCTATTTATAATAGCTGTAAGAACTTTGTTCTGTACAGGATTAACGCTCTTAGCATCCAGTGCAGTATCGGTAAGCACAGCTCCACTCTCGGTCAGAGCAATGACACGGGACAATATGTCTAATAACTCTGGATAATAGTCAGAGGTAGTAATATCACCGTCATAATCGCTGTGGGTGTTAATTACAAACGGTTGAGTAGAGTAGGTGTGAGTGCCGTCTGTAAGCACGATTTTAGCTATAATCCTGCCAGCAGATGAAAGCATAGCTTTATCTGTAGTTACAGTAACAATATTTTTTGATACTGCAGCATTTACAGCAAAATAGTTATTATTGTTTTTTCCCTTACATACAGCTGTTGCACCGGTTGCATCGTAAGCCTCGCCGTCAGCGGTAAGGGTAATCTGTATCTTTCTGCCGATATCAAACTGTCCTGCGGATATAACAACAGGTGTCGCCTGACAATTTAAATCAAGCGTAATTTTAGCAACATATTCATTCATCGGCGTGCTCCTTTTCCGTTGTTGTAGCTTCGCCTGTGAGTTCTGCGATTACCTGTGATTTAATATCCACAAGCACTGATGACATTATGCCGTCAATAAGGCTTGCTGGGAAGCCGTATTTACTTACAATTGCATTAACAGCGGCAATAAGTTCAGACCGTGCTGATTGTAATGCTAATGGACTAAGTTTCGTCTGCATTTTTATCCTCCTTGATATCTACCGAATGAATATCTTTTGACCGTTCACCCGGTCTTGATTTGTCATTCTCAGATATTTCTTTTGTATTGATTATAAAATCCATTTTGCCTCCTTATAAAGTAAGGGCAGTCAAAATACCGTCCTTAAATGTCATTTTAAAGGCTCGCCATGTTGCAGCTCTACCATCATCGTGGTACGATTTCGCATAATAACCGCTAATGGTATCAGAGATTGCTCCGCCCTCGACTGACCAATCAACAAGTACTGCATTGCGTAATTTGTGATTGTGTAAATTCAAATCACAACCTGTATGTAGTTGGTTAGCTTCAAGCGAACCGATTTTTTGAGCGGCATATGTAAAAATAAGGGTATATGCAGAATCTGTTGATTTCATACGGTAGCACCAATCCATAAATGCCGAACCGTTTTCAAGGTTAAACGAAAGGTCACGCTTTGAAGTATCAGAAGCATAACAACCCGTACCTATGTACCCTACCTTAGTGCCTTTGTAGTAAAAATCTTGACCTTTCGAATTTAACGACATTAGCTTTTTGCCGTTATTGTCAAAAATGTCATGTCCTGTTGATGACAAGCTCATCAGCTTTCTGTTCTGGGAATTGTACACATTTAGCTGTGCATTTTCAAATTTTATGTAATTTGAAATTTTGTTCCAAGCAATTTTGATGTCATCGGCAGACTGTTGGAGAAGAGTACCCCACCTGTCCGAACCGACAACCTTGTTGACTTCAAAAAATAATCCCTCGGCGGTCTGTGTGATCACCGAGCTGTTGAGCGAACTTGCCCATGAATCGGACACATGGAGTACCGTGGTGTCCAAATCCTGCTTAATCTCATTTACTTTATTGTGGTTGTGCAAAGTTTGTGCATCAAGAGCAGTAACCTTGTTTTGCAAGGTCTGCAACTTCCCTGTTACTTTGGCAGGTACAGTCGATAAAGTAACCGTGTTAAGCGTTGCATCGGCAGGGTACTCTTTAATCTCTACAATACGATAGTTGATCCTTGTCTTGCGTTTACGGTCAATCAGAGTAACCACATCGTATAAATCAAAGGCAAGCACATCACCGTATGTGTCGGGCAATGTTTTTGCTAGGTCAATAACCTTAGCTGTGTAGGATTCCTCCGGCACAGCAAGCACGGCAAGCTTTGCTTTGGCATCATCAAGCAAGGTTTGCTTGTTTGTATAGCGTTCGTCTCGCCATATAGCTGAAATGACCTTGTCGGTATAGCTATGATTTTCAATGTAATTTTTGCCATTGTTTAGGCTGGCTATACTTAAATTATCTTTACCGTATGGATAAAGTCTTGTAACCAAACTTGTGGTACTGCCTTTATAAGTCATATCGCTCAAATTAAGCTCATCGGTAAAGTAAGTGCCTGTCGGCTCGGTGTTGTTGTACGGCTTGATGCAGTAAATAACCTTGTTAATTGTGTCAAAACGATAGCGAGTGTTATACGCCGTCGAGTTTTGGCAGTAGTCAAGGATATCAAGCGTGGTAACATCGGTCAGCTCAAGCGTTCGGCGAGCTGACACAAGGTCAGCATCAACTATAGTCCAACCTGTGCCTTTTAAAATCTCTGAGCACACGCTTGCAAAGCTAACGGTGCTCTTATTATAGGTCGGATAAACATTATAGTTGAGTCCCGTGAGGTCAAGCTCACAAGTAATGGTGCTTACCGTTTTACGCTCATTGATGCCGTTTATAAGATAACGCTGTCCGTCATACTCAACTGAGCCGTACAAGGCAAAGTATCTGTACAACTCATGGTCAGGCGATATATCAAACTGTAATGACATCAAACCGTCCTCTGAACGAGTGCGGAAAAAGGTGCTGTCAATGTCACGATAAACCTTTATGTCATCGCCGTAAAATACCTTTAAAAACATCTTAAACACCTCCTAAACTAAATGTAAATCGGTGTATAGGACACCGAAATTTCAACATCTGACTCCGTTGAAGAAACAATATTTTTTCCCGGGTTCAACACGGGGAAGTCAATCAAGTCAGAATCATTAAACTTATTTTTACCGTCCGCCGTTATAAGCCCTGCTACGCTGTCAATTACAACCGCCATACCTGATGTGACAGATTTAATTGTTACATCTGCCAATTTAACTTTGTTTTGAGTGTTTGCTATGCTGTTGTATTTAGCGGTAATGACAGGCAAGGTAGGTGTATTAGATTCGCAGATAATGTATCCGTTTGGTTTTACGCTTTGAGTTATTACAGCTTTATGTCTTACAGCATTAAATGTATATGTGACATCGTGTTCACCGCTACTGTCAAAGGTTGCGGCGGCAATACTGTTGACTATTGCCGTGTATATAAATCCATCAGGAAGAGCAATTTCAACTACTTTGCCAACAAGCAAGCCCTCAAATGCGGTTATATTTTCGGTTGCTATTGCAAGGCGGTCTGATACCGTCAAGCCTTTTGCATTGTCACCAAGATAGTGAGGGTAAAAAGTCAAGGTCAAAGACAAAGTCCTTGTGCCGGGAACGGAAGAAAACAGTAACGGAGCTGTTAAGATACTGCGAGAGGCAGATAAATTGTTGGTAACGGTTGTACCGCTGACTGAATAGCTTTGTAAACGGGCATTGTATGCGGAAATATCAACACCGTTTATTGTCATTTCATTTAACATCATCTGTCCTCCCATGCAAGTTCTTCGGAAACATACGGCGTGAGTGCTACAGCTGTTTCTCGACCGTCAATATTAATTGAGGTGTGAATATCGCCTTTAAGGTTGTACTTACGCTCGTTATCCTCGCTCATCAGCTCGACATTGTGGTTGACATCAGCCGTGAATTTGGATCTGAGCATAGCCTGTCCTGCATTAACAGCTGACCTCATCTTGCTGACTAAACCGTCAGCTGAAACACCTGCCTGCATACGCTCGGTAAATGTGGATGCCACCGTATCCGCCTGCTTATAAAGTTTGGGAGCTTCGGCATCAAGTCCGTTTTCACCGCCTTCAAGTGTGTAGCCGAAAATCTTTTTAAACACTTTTGAGGGGGAGTGTTCATCAAACATTTTCCTGAAAATATTGATAACACTGCCTGAAATTTCTGAGGCCTTAGAATAAAGCGAATCCTGTTTTTCTGATAAACCAGTTTCCGCTCCTTCCATAGCATCTATAAAGCTTTGTTTAGTGTCTTCATCAAGGTTATCAAACGCTCCTAAAAATGCAGAATTTATTCCTTTAGCTTTTGTATCTGTTTCTCCGGTATATTGTTCATACAAACCCATTAAAGATAGAAATGCAACCAACTGATCTTGGTATTTTTCATCAGATAAAGCCTTGCATTGTTTGTTTCTTATTTCACCGAGTTCTTTGCTGTACCTTGCATTTTCTTCTTCTTCGGCTTTTTTCTTAGCTACAAGTGCTTGACCTTCCGCAATACCCTTTTGAGTATCAGTTAAATTTTTTCTTTCTATTTTATAAATCTCGGTATTATAATTACTTGCTATATCAATAAGTTTTTGTTTATGTGTTTGCTCGGCATCGCTTTCATCTTGATTTATTCCTTTTAAATCTTCAGTTGTACTCTTCAACGCTTCTGCACGATTATAATAACCGTCTTTAATAATTTTAAGAGTATCCCCAGCCTCCTTATTGGCTGCACTAACGGCTTGCTGATAGCTCGCTTCTGCGGCTTTAACATCAGCATCATGTTCCTTTTGTGAGTAATCACTATCTGTTTTCAACCTCAAATCAAGCAGAGCTACTTCTTCTGTATATTGCTCGTATGCTTTATCAATTACCGCTGTACGAGTTTCTTCGGCAGAGTTGGTGAGTTTTTGTGCTCTTTGCGTATATTCTTCAAGCGACAAATCAGACGCCTCGTTGAGAGCCTTAGCCTGAGTTGTAACAACCCCTTGCTTCGCTTCTTCAATAGCAAGTTCTTGATCCGCAAGTTCGTGCATTTTGGCGAAAAGGTCTTCAAGTCTTTGAATTTCACCGCCGGTTAATTCTTTTCGGTTTTCTGCGGCAATTTTGCAAATCTCTGTAATTTCAGACTGAACATTGTCCATATTTTCTGACAATTTTTGTTTTTCATCATCGGAAATAATGATGTTTTCATTGAAGTTATCAAAGATACTGCCTGAACCTTCAATCTTACTCATAAAATCGCCAAACTTTGAACCTATATCCTCATATGACGAACCAAGATTGTCGTTTGCCGACTGTAAATTAGCCTCCGCACTTGCAAGATCGTCCGTTGATTGAGTTGCATCACCGTTAGCGGCAGAAAACGCAATAATGCCTGCTGTCAAAGCTGTAATACCTGTCAAGATAAGCACGGCAGGATTAAGTGACATTGCCATATTCCACGCATATTGTGCAGCTGTTGCAAGCGTGATTTCACCTGTTAATGCACCGACTGCAATTTGTTTAAGCGTTATAGTGCCAAGTGATGCAGCTTCGGCAAGGCTCTCCGCTGTTACAGATGCGGCATGTGATTTAACGAGAGCTGTGATAGACGAGATGATTTTCCAAGCTTTCCACGCCGTGATTGCTGTAGTAACAATAGGCAAGAGTATATTGAGGTTGTCGGCAATCAAGTCAATAGCTTTCGCAAGCGGTGGTATAACAACCTTTGCAATGTTAGTGATTGTTTTCCCAAGATTAATCAATATGGTTTTAACTGTATTGATAGCCTTTTTAAGACCGCCATTTTCAAAGGATTTTTTGATAGTGTTAATTGCCTCTTTAACGGGGGCTTGCAGTTCTTTTGGCAGGAGCTTAACTAAGTTTTTAGTTAAAGCATCTACGATACTTTTTGCCGCAGACAGTAGATCGGGAGCACGGTCACTTATGCCTTTAACCAATGTTTTTACGATGTTTATAGCAGCTTTAACAAGTTTTGATGAGTTATTTGCAATCCCGTTAACGAATGCCTGTAAAAAGGACATTGCGGCATCAATCATCTTCGGAGCGGCTTCAACTGCTTTTGTTGCAAGTTCGCCAAAAATAGAGCCTGCCTCTTCAATCATCTCCGATAATCCGCCTTCGGTAAATGCCGTGGTTAACCTATTGACATAGTTCTGAGCTTCCTTTGCGGCATCGGTCAGAGGCTCAGACATACTTTCGTATATTTCTATACCCAAGCCTTCAAGTCCTGATTTAAGAATCGTAATCTGTCCCTGCAGATTGTTCTGCATCGTATCAGCCATTTTTTGAGCTGATCCATCAGCATTATCAATGTTTTTAACAAGGCTGTTGAAATCCTTATCACTCGCATTGATGATAGCAAGCATACCCGACATAGCCTCTTTGCCGAAGAGAGTACTTGCAGCGGCTGTTTGTTCTGTTTCAGATAAGCCGCTAAACTTTGTTCTAAGTTCTTTGATAACATCAATTAAAGGTAATGCTTCGCCGTTGGCATCGGTCATGCTTATTTTGTACTCATCCATTACCTTTTGCATTTCTTTGGTCGGCGAAGCAAGGTTAGATAAAGCTGTTTTAAGGCTTGTGCCTGCCATACTGCCCTTAACACTTGCATTAGCCATAAGTCCAAGGGCAACAGATACATCTTCAACACTATAATTCATCGCACCTGCAAGAGGGGCTACATATTTAAAACTTTCGCCGAGCATTGAAACATTGGTGTTTGCAGAACTTGAGGTTTTTGCAAGTACATCGGCAAAGTGCGTACTATCAGAAGCTTTAAGTCCAAATGCTGTAATTGCATCGGTGACGATATCAGAGGTTGTTGCAAGATCAAGACCGTCTGCGGCGGCAAGTGACATTATACCGTCAATACCGTTAAGCATTGATTTAGTATCCCAACCAGCCATTGCCATATATTGTAAAGCCTCGGCTGATTCGGAAGCAGAAAACTTTGTTTTTGCTCCCATTTCTTTGGCTTTGTCGGTAAGGCTCTGCAAGTCTTTACCGCTTGCACCGCTGATAGCCGATACTTTCGACATTGCCGCCTCAAAAGATGAGCCTACTGTTGCCGCTGCTGTTGCTCCTGCTCCAAGAGTTGTAGCTATACCGGCAAGCGTTGTTGTTATTGCAGACACACCTGTTTTGGCAAGTCCTTTTAATTTATCAATGCCCTTTTTAAAACCACCGGTATCAATTTTGGTGTCAATTTTAATTGAACCGTCATACGCCAATATCCCACATCCTTTACTGTGAGGTCATCGGCATCCAATGGCTCTACTTGACCTGATTATTTTTTATCGCTTAAAACGATTTCAAATTTCTTTTTACAATTTCGCCCTTTGCAAAATATAAAAATGCCCCTACACCTTGACGATTTGTCAAAGTATATGGGCATTTCGTAACCGCAAAAAGGGCATTTAATTTTTTGTTTGTTTTTCAATTTATCACCTACGATAAATCATATTGATTTTTACTTGTTAATTTTGTTTTAACACTTAAATCTAATTCATTTTTCGGTACTTTAGAAGTGAATTCAAACTCAGCGTAACCGCTGGTTTCGCCTTCAAATTTATATACATATGTATTTATATAATAATCATCAGTTTCGTCTTTTGATTCTGATATCTTAGTACCTTTTCCGCCAACAATTTCTTCAACTTTAAATATGGTCATTCCCATATTTATTTGGTCAAACTCATCTTTGCTGATTCCTGACGGGTCGTTTTTAGCTCCACAGGCTGTGCAAGTCAATGCTAATAATGCAATAGTTATAAAGGATAGAATCTTTTTCATAGCTGTACCACCTCAATAAATTTTATATACACATTATACAAAATCTATATAAGTTCGTCAACAGATTTTCCTGACAACAAAGCATCTTCGATAGCATTGTATTTTTCCTGCACCGACTGTGGCAGAGGCAGGGCATAGAGTTTTTTCATTCTCTGATAAAAATTGCGGTCTGCTGTTGACATTTTAGGGGTAATCGGCATACTGCGATACCCCAAGATTCTGACGAACATACAATCGGCGTTAAGGGATTGAAACAATGCTCTGAACTTCCACCAATGTAATTTCGCATCGTTGAGGTCAATGCCATATTGCTCCATAAATGCCGCATAGATATAGCCGTCATCAAAATCGTAATCAAATACAGCTTTATCATTGCCACCGCCTGAATGCTTTTCGGGTGGTTTTCCACAGCGATAAAAGTTTAAAATAGCCTCGACTGTTTCTTCGTTCATCGGGCAAGGTGTTCTGAATACAAGCTTCTGAATTTCTGCGAGTATTTCAGCCGATAGTGTATCATCAATTTGATTAGTAAGTATAAGCTCGAATTTAATCCACACTCTAAAGTCGGTGTTGATTTTATAATCTACACCCGACACGGTTATTGTATCGGGTGTTTTGTCACAAAGCAGATTCATTACTTTGTCGCCGGTTTAAGTGTCTTTTTGTAATGATTGTACTGCTTATGCTTTTTACCTCTGTGATTGTTAATCGCATTTGCTTTACCCTTATACATATTGCCGAGTTTTGCTCCGAGGGCATTAACCGCCTTGATAACATCCTCGTAGGCATTGATACAGGTTGTAAGGTTTACGGTTTCGCCGAAAACCTTTTTAGCTGTCCCGTCACCAAAAACCTCATCAAAAAAGTTAAAAACAGCCGTACACTGAGCACGGATAAGCTCTGACTGGCGTTTGCCCTCGGGCTGTAAATCATTCATTGCCTTTGCCACATTATCGTGAGCGTGTTCGTAACGCTCCATAACGAGTGCATCGGCAACATCAATGTCAGGTAAATTTACACCGTTAATAACCATATTTTATGCCTCCGAAGTTTTTGCTGTAAATGTCTTTGTGGCTGTGTCAAAAGTACCCTCAACAGGATCTCCTTTTGCCAGAAAGTTACCACTACAACCCATTTCGCCGTCGTCATTTGTAAAACTTGCAACCTCAACCGCAACACGGATTTTGCGTGCATGATATGCGGTCTTGTTACTGCCGCCTTCAACAGGCTGGTCAAGGTCAACGATAACATAATCTGTTTCGGCGTCTGCTCCTACAAGCTGTTTCTCACCGATATTGATGATGTAATTGATAGCATCCTGCTCTCTGATCTGGTCAACCTCAAACGCTGTTGTCCAGTCATAGCCGCTGATTGATTTTGTTGCAGATTTGTCGCAGACATACTTACGGCTCTTAGTCTGAGCCGCAGGTGACTCATCAAGAGTTTTTGCACCTACACCGAGGAGAGAAAAATTCGGTGATTTGTTTGTACCGCCGCAGTCAAGGTAGTTTGCCTGCATTCTTCTCTGTCTGATTACTTCGCTCATTATTTTTTACCTCCAATTTTAGTATATTTAAGTTGGCACTGTATTTGATATCGTGCCGATTTTGTGTCATTGTCGATTGCATACCCCGATGACAGCACCTTAACGGATAAAGGGGTTAAACCTTCGGGCAGTTTCGGCAGTTTGCCGTTTAAGTCCTGTTCGGCAATCCACTCTTCGAGCCGTTCATAAAACTCCAAATTTGCTATGTTTATTGATTCATCGGGACTGTAATTTTCACGGCTTGCAAAGATAAAGAGGTACTGGCATTTAGCAGAGCCGTCAATGTACTGCTTTAGTACAGTTTTGCACGGCACAACCTCAATGCTGTACTGTTCGGGGTCTTCGCCGAGATAGTCAACATTAAGGTCATTATCAACCTCTAATACATCGCAATCGGCAAACCACCTAAACAATGATTTAATTATTGATTCGTCCATTATTTGCCTCCGCTTTTTTCTTTGGCGGTTTTGATGATGTCATCAAGATGGTCTGCTTTCATCCGCTCAAACCAAAACTTGCCCCTTAGACCACCGCTTGCAGTACCCTGTTTACCTTTGCCTGCGTTTAGGTAGTAATTGGTATGTGCATATACAATATCGTACATTACCTCACCACTACCTATCTTTGTTCCACGGATACCGCTCTTGATAAGATTGCCGGTTTTAAAAGGTACATATGGAGTAGAACGGCGAAGGACTTCGCTGTCCACAATTTTTTGAACCTTGCCACTCGGCTCAAGACCACGGTCTTTAAGCATAGTATCAGTAGTATTAAAAAGCAGTTTAATAATCATTTAACCACCAATTTAATGTGTTTTGAAAAGGCACTTGCCGACAGATTTTCGGTGACCTGCGTAATCTGCTGACCGCCTGCGTCAAGGATATCCTTAACAGTAATTACATCAAGGTCAACCAAGCCTTTTACAACATAATCTCCCTTTTTTAGGGAGTAGCAATTGTCACTTTCATCAAGCGGTAAAGACTTGTATGTTGACGGGTCAACATAGTGAGTAGTCTGCAAAACGCTGTCAGGGATACGGATAACATACTCATCAGATGCAGACACATTTTTGTCAGCAACAATAATTTGATCCCTACCGTGGTAATTAACTCCGTCCAAAACAGTTGCAAACCAAAAGGTTTCACGGCCCTGCTTTTTAGAGCAAAACACGGTAATGCGTGTGTTGTTTGTGAGCATTATCTCACCCCCTGATATAAAAGACCTGTACCGCTTAACTCTTGTTTTATAGCCTTGTACATTGCTCTTTTTTCACGCTCTGCAAGCTCATCGGCATTGTAATCCTTGTATGTAACGCTGTAACCGTCCGTTGATTCAGACTTGATGCCTTGAGGGATATTTGCCACACCTCCACGAATTTCGGCAACCGCCTCAGCGGCGGCACAGACTGCATTCTTTACCTGCTCCGTCACTTCGGGAATTTCTCCCATAATAACATAGTTTAAAAAGCGTTCCGCCTTGCGTGCATAGCGATTGAATTCTTCGGCGGTTAAATCACCGCCGAAAGAATCCTTGTAATAAGCATAATCCGCATACATTTTTAAGATACCTTAATGTTACGGAAAACACCGCACTTTGTTGTGTTTTTGAGAGCAACAGCGGCAACCATTTCAACTTCAGCCTTTTTAACCGCACCGGGGGCAGTAAGGTCAGGCATATATGTTTTGATGATTGACGAACCGCTGAGGGAAACACCGTGGAAAGCATCAAGACCAAGCTGTACCGCATAAAGGTCGGTAAGACCTGTCACCTTTGAGCTTGATGCACCTGTTTCGTAAATCGGCACGCAAGGCACAGTCTTTGAACCGTCAAAGTAGTTACCCATATCGTAAAAAATGATACCGTCATAACCCTGAGCAGTTTTACCGAAAGCGTCCTCGGCTCTTGTGAGGTATCCTGCACGCTGAGCAACGCTTTTGAGCTTAGCAATAATCTTGCTGTTGCCGAGCAGAAAAGTAGGCTTGCCGTCAATACCGCCGATAAACTCGTTGAGCATATCAATCATAAGCTGATAGTTGCTTGTAACAAGTGCAGAGGTTGAGAGGTCAACTACTGTCTTGTCAGAGCCTGCGTTGTACTCAGTGCTTGTGCCCTTGAGGAGAGTTGTAAGACCGTCAAAGTCAACCGACTTATTAGTCTTTGAGCCGTTAATACAGCAATTTTGAAAATGGTTACGAGTAGCGAGGGTTTTCTGCTCGAGCTGAAACGCAATTTCGTTTGTTGTTGCTTCCTGAATAACACGGTCAACCTCACTTGCACCGCCGAAGATTTTAAGGTCAACGGTCTTTTTAATTTTCTTCGCCTCATTGGCTGTGTATTCGCTGTTGATTTCTCTGCCTGCCGCTGTTGACGGTGTCTGGAGCTGTAAGTAACCGTAGGTGAGAGTTGAGCCTCCGACACCCGGTGATACGGCATCATCAAAAGTAAGCTCATCCATAAACTGTGAGCCACGGCGGAGAGTATCAATAACCTCCTGTGTCACCTTGTCGGCTCTGCCGACGCTTGCTTCTGCTAATGTAATAGGCATTTTGTGTCCTCCTTATTTCTTGTAATAGTCTTCAACGGCAGACTTGAGGTTTGAACCGGACTTTGCTTTTGCTCCGCCTGTGGGTCCGCCGAGGTCAAGTTTCTTTTTGGGTTCTTCCTCTGACTTAAAGAGGAAAGGTTTTGACTGTTTCAGCTCTGCAAGCTGTTCGTCAAGTCCCGTGATGCTGCCGTCCTCAGTCTGAGATACCTTTGACATATCAATGTTAGCCTTGACCGACACGAGGTCAGCCGCACCTGCGTTATTGATGGCAGATTCAACCGCCTGCTCAAACTTGTAGTCATTGAGCTTTTTGTCGCCGTCAAGCTGTGCCTGCTTAACCTTGTTCTGCCAATCGGGGTCATAACCTTCAAGATTAGCGTTTGCAGTTTCGAGCTTTTTTGACACATCATCATACTTGTCCTTTTCGACATACTGACCGCCTGCAAGGTTGCCGAGCTTAACATCTGCCGCATTGTTTACCTTTTCGGCAAACTGTTCAAAGGTTAATGCCTCGTCACCAAACAGGGCTTTTAAAATTTCCATTAAGTCCATTTGTTTGCTCCTTTCAATTTATTAGCAATTGTGTGTACTCAAAAATTTGAGCAATATTAAAAGCCCCCGAGATTCGGGAGCTTATAAACTGTTTTATTCTACCGGCTCATATGTTTTTGCAAATGTGTCGGGTTTGCAAGGATATTTTTCACCATTAACACCGGTGATAATATAGTCACCCGGACTTGCTGTCATATCACCTTCAAGTGTGTGTATTACAACTGTTTTATCCGTGCGTTCTGCTTCTACCACAATGGGCTTTTTTCTGTATTTAGCCATTAAAACACCTTCTAATCATAAAAATAAGGGTAAAAGGAAAAGGGATGTTTCAAACACCCCCTTTAATACCCGTTTAAATTCGTTTAATTTTGTTTTAATCAAATCAACTATGTAACTTTACCTTTCAGTAATTAAAGCCGATACAATTGAAAATAAGCATAAATAATTATCTACCTTTTGCTACAGGCAAATCATCATAATTACTCTCAGCTCTTTCTGTTTCTATTGTATAATGCTTGCAAAATTGCTTTTCGGCTAAAAACTCTTTTGGAATTCCTTTTAAATAATATTTACATATAGTACCAAATTTGTTTTTTCTGTTAGCACAACTACTACACCTTGGTAAATTTGCCATTTTAATATCTCCTTAAATAAGTGTCTATATATTCATAATATACATCCAAATATTTCTTGCTTATACTTTTTCCTTTGTTTATAGCAACATACACCTCATTAAGAAACTCATCAGGATATTTATCAACCAATTTACAAAAACCTTTTACACGAGTATCTTCATTTAAAAATTGATATAACTGTTCAGTCTTTTCAAACGAATTATAGTAGTTAATGCGAGCATGCATTATTTCGTGATTTACTAAATCTTCGATGTTCTCACTTTGCCACCAACCTGAATCGTAATAATTCAAACAAGCAGCATTAAACTCATCTAATGTTACATTTAAAAAATAATCTCTATTTAAATACAACTGAGTTTTAGGGTGTACACCTGTTTCATAGTTAGTAATGAATACAGATTTATTCCCAATAGGAAATTTAGCAATTTTAATTTCATCAAATATGAAATCGTCATTTTCGGATAATCTTTTTTCGATTGCACCGTTAATTGCTTTAAGAATATCTGCAGATAACTCGCTGTCATTATATTTTTCAAAATTAGTTTCTGATTTTAATAAATAATTACAATTATCAGGAATTTTCACCGATTTACTTATAGTTTTAATTATACTCTTTTCAGCGGAATTTGCAACAGCTTTCTTATTTTTCCACACCGCTTTTTGAGCAGTACTTCTGCCAAAACCATAAGCCTGTTGACGAGAACGGTCGGGAAGTAATCCTGTTTTTTTACAAAAGCTATTCAGTTCTGACTCCTGCCGTTTCAACTTGCTTGAATAGTGGCTGAAATTTTTTTCTAACTTTTGTAACAGCTGTTCATCGGAAAGATTATTCAAAGCCTCATCACAAGCGGCAAGTGTTCTTTTTGTTACCCTGATTTTGCGTTCGTAGGCTCTTTGCTGTTGTTCTGCCTCATACAGCGTGTGCATTGAGCCGTCGGGATATTCAATGTTTTTAGCATTCAGTTCTTCGAGGTCTTTTGCCGAGTACATTCGACTACTACCCTCAAAGAACGGATACCAATCGTGTCGGCAGTTCCAGCCTTTAAATCCGTCACCTGTGCCGTAACCAATATCAGATAAGGACAAGTAACCTCTTTGACCACTCAGGCTTACAATCTGTCCCTGCCAAGCCGAGTGGCTCGGTCGAGCTCCTGCGTGGGCGGTAATTTCCATAAGGTCACAGCCAAGCTCTTGGGCATTTGATAGGCATATCTGACCCGTGGTTTGACCTATGCCGGTCATAACATTACGCCGTACAGCAACATCAAGTCGGTCACGATGACCGGAGGGATAGATTACATACGCTCCGTCTTGAGCTACCTGTTTAATTGCATCGGCAATTGCCTGTTGCGGAGTAAATGCTCCGCTTGATGCTTTTAGTTCAGCAAGACTGCAGGCATTAATAAAGCTCGTTTGCGATGACACAGCTGTGGTCAGAGTAAGATTGCTAAGATTGCCCTGCGTTTTCTTAAAACCTGCCTCAAGTAATTGCATTTGTACATCAGACACCTTGAGTGACTTTGGATTCATACCGTTCTGACGGTAAATTTCGTTATCATACTCCGTAGCGGTCACACCTGCATCTTCAAAAAGTTTTTTTAGTTCTGATTCTGTTTTGTCACTATACTTAGCGACACTTGACAGCACTTCAGAGTGAAGAATGCCGAGCTCCTGCATATGCTGTGCCTGCCATATGCCCGTGTCGGTCATTGTACCCGTTTTGGCAATTCTTCGGGCAATGTCACGGACGATTTGTTCTTCAAGTTGCGAGTAAAGATTGATGATATTATCGGCACAATGGGCAAGCTGTTCGGGTGTGAGCATTAAGTGCCACCGCCTTCATCAAAAAAACTTTGTACACCGCTTTCGGGTAACATTTCTGCCGCCTGTTTATCATCAACTCCATACCGCCATTTGAGGTAGTCGGTCTTTTTGCGGATACCGCTGTTGACCTCATTGAGCTGTATAGCCTGCTCTTTGTCCTTATCTTCAAGCACGCCATCGCCCCAATTAAAGCTAACTTCGTACTCTCCGCTTGGAGCAAGATTACAGGCATCAGCCATAGCATTGCACGCATATATGTAGTCCTCAAGTACAGCCTCAAGCGAGTGCTGCATATCAGACACAGCTGTATAGCTACGCTGTTTTGATGCTTTGATTTCTTCCGCTGTCTTATCTACATTTTGTGGGTTTGACAATGTGCCGTAAGCAAGGGAGCAGTTAAACTCAATCTGTCTTTTTATTTCGTTTAGTCCATTTGAGTAGTTATCATCACGCAAAGTCGGGTTAAAAACTTCATAAAAAGACTTATCTTTGTTATCGTCTGCATCAATGTTAAATTTGCGAAACAATCTATCACGGGTTGACGGTGTTCCGAGCGTATCTTCGCCCGGTCGCTGTCGAAGAACTTCTTCGCCGGCATCAACTGCAAGCTCGCCGCCTTCAAACTCCCACAAATATCTGTCCCACTGCAAGTCAGCCTCATTAAGCAGCTTAATTGCTCGGCTGTAAACAGACACACCTAAGGGACTGCCACTTTCGATGTTATTAGCAAAAGGTACAGACCAAAAAGCAAATAAAGGACGGTCAACATCATTGATAACTATGTATGGGTCAATTCTCGACCACATATCGCTGTCAAGACTTTCAGGATTTATTTCCGCCCCGATGTTGTCGGGACTGGATGAAACAAAAAAGTGACTTTCGATTGTGTGTGATTTGTTTTCGTAGCTGTAAGTCTGCTTTTCAACTCTTGTGTAATAGTTCTTGCCTTTGACCTCTTGATTAAAAAACACGGCAGCGGTTATTATGCCGTTGCTGTAATTAAGAGGGATAAACTTGTCCTGCGTGATGCAATCGGGGAGGATTACACCATTACGAACATACGGTTTAAACATTATGCCGCCGACCGCACAACCTGCCTCAAGCCTTACTCTGAGCTGTTCAAGCAATCTTTCATACTGTTCTTGTAAATAATCCGCACGCTCTGAACCCGTTATTTCGCTCTCAAATTCAATCATAATTAACCGTGCAAATTCGGACGCTATCGTTGCACCGAGGTTAAGTGTCTTGTTGTGGCAATCTTTGCTCCAAGACGGCTCATCGGCATATATTTCAAGCCATACTTCCATAGCCTCTTCCATATTATCAAATTGATAATTACTCGTAGCGTTTTCGGGGTCAAGTTTGTTTACAATACTCCTTAACCAACTTAAAAACACATATTTAGCACGCCTTTTCAACTGCTCACCTCCTTGTATTTAAATTCACGCTTTAGGACTGTATAAGCAAAATAGCGTATATCGTCCATTGCGTGGTCATTTTCCTTAACTACTTTGTCAACCTCAGCTTTATCGTCCCAGCGGTACATTCCGAACTCCTCTTGTGATGCCTTGCACTTAACGCCGATTTTAATTCTGCCGTCGGTCAGCATTTGGCTTGTAGTTCGGATACCGTTTATGACATCATTTTTCGCTGACTTAACAAAAAACTTGCCGTGTCTTTTGATCGTAGCTTTAAAACTGGCGGCGGACGGGTCAATTATCACACGCTCTATATAGCGGTCACCTGCAAGTTTTTCGAGTTCCGCATAATGCTCTTCGTCAGTTCGCTGATAACCCTCTTTTCGGCTGTTGTAGTAGTATTCATCAACACGGATTGCCTCGTTGTCAGTTACGCACCACAGTCCCATAGAGCAAGGGTTAATAGTACCGTAGTCCATTGATATGTACCACCGTCCGACAAGCTCATCAGGGTTGCCGTCCCACAACTTTTCCTTGATGTGGTCGTTGTAATCCTGATAAACAAGACCTTCTGCAATAACCCACTCACCAAGAATAAAGCGGCGGTAAAAAGTGCCTTGATAAAGGCTGTAATACCGCTGTTTCACCTTATCGGATAATGATAGGTTATCGTCCATTAAAAACTTGAGCCTTAAAGCGTGCTTTTCAGAAGCCTTTAAAACCCACTCACGATAAAACCAATGGTTAGGGTTATCGGGGTTGCAATTGAACCAAAACCTTGCACCCTCAACCGAGCAACGGGCAAGAGCCTGCTCAACAAATGACCTTGGCATCAGAGCAACCTCATCGAAGAGGACACCTGCAAGCGTAACACCCTGAATCAAGTCCTGTGAGCTTTCATCTTTACCGCCAAAAATGTAAAATGTATTAGATTTGCCGTCTTTGCTGATTATCAGCAAGTTTTCCGACCGTTTATCCTTTATGTCATAGCGATGTTTGAGCATATTGATAAGAGGCTTAATAACATTTCGTCTGCAAGAGCCTACGGTTTTACCGCAAATAGCAAAGTTACAGTCAGCGAATGTTGCCATTGCCCAAAAGATAAAAGATATACTCATGCTTACGGTTTTTCCCGAACGAACTGATCCGTCTGCAATTATCGCATCATATTTATCCTTTATCCCGTCAACTTTCCACCAGCTAAGTACTTTTAGCTGTTTTCTCGAAAAAGGCTTAAACTTCATCCTTAAAAGCCTCCTCGCCTGCCCCTTCAAGTGCCTCAATCAATCCGTCATCAATGGTTGTTACTGTTTCCGGTTTAAAATAGTCGGCATACAGTTTGATAGCCTGTGTGTCGCCGTTTCGACATTTATTTATAAGTGCCTGCCGAATTGCCGTCAGTTCGTCGTTTTCATATTTCGTAATAAGAGCATTTAATTTTTTTCTGAACTCTCTTGACTTAACAACTCCATAGGACAGAGCAAGTGACTTTAAATCTTCAACAATATTAAATTCCTGCTTCGTGTTTGTTTCTTTGAGCAGTTGTTCAAGTTTTGACAGCTTATTCATTTTGCACCTTCTTTCTTTTTTGCATAAAAATAAACACCCGTTAAAAGGTGTTTAAAAGCATTTTAATGTATATAAAAAACAGCGGTTTGTGGTGTTAATTTTAATGTCAGCCATATGAACTAATTACCGGAGGGATTATCCATGAACGAACAAACCGCTGTTTTTAACTTGGGTATAGCTTCGCCATCCGCTAACCTGAGGTTATCGGTGACTTCGCCGTATGTCAGCCGTTGCATCGGGTGGAGACGAATCAATCCGCCGTCTGTTCGGGCATTTGTTCGGTAAACGATACTGTAAGCTCAGTCGGCTCACTTGCAAGGGTAATTTTGACCGTTGCTTTCTTGTATCGTTTCTGTACTTTCACAATTTTATCTTTATTCTCAGCCAAAAATCCGCTGACTGTTTCGTAACCGTCATCAGTGAATTTAAGCACCGAGGGAGTTTTCAAAAGTTCGCTCAAAGTCAAAATAAACTCTGATTCTGTGTCCGTAAGAGGGATAGGGCTTGTTCCACCTCCGAGCAATCTAATAATGTTCGGAATGCCCTTAAACACATAATATTTTGACCACTCGTAATCCATACGAACGAAAACATAGCCGTCAAAAAGTATATGCGGTTGGGTTATCCACTTGCCTTTTGAGCGTATCAGTTTGTTTTCAATCGGCACAATGGCATCATAACCACGATGTCGGAGCTGTTCCGCAACAGCATGTTCTTGTCCTGTGTTTACATACAAAACATACCACTTGATGTTCATCATCCTTGCTCCTTTGCTTTGAGCTTGTTGATTTCATCCATAAGCTCGTTGTAGAGCCGTGGGTTACTTTTCTTGATAGTGTCATAAAGCAGGCTCTGATTTTCCTCGAGGGCAAGACGCTTGTCTGACTTGACATCCGTGTCGGTCTTACGCTTGTATGTTACTGCTCTCGCAAGGGCAGTAGCCTGTCTTAAAAGGTCTTCGGCAGACACTTTATCGAATTGTCCTTCGTCAAGTTTTGATATGGCATCAAAAACCTTTTGTGATGCCATTCTCAAAATAGCCTCTGCAGGGTCAATTTCAGGATAACGCTCGGTTTCGGTGAGTATCATTCTGAAATTTTCCTGTGCGATTCGTAACTGCTGAGCGTTCGCCAAAAACCTTGATGCGTAACGGCTAACTGCTGCCTGTGACAGCTGTTCGCCGTTATCAGCAAGGTATGACACAATTTCACGATAGGTCTGTCCGCTGACAAGCATCTGATCTACGGTGTCCTTGAGGTCAGGAGGCAATTTGTCGATTTTTCCGCAAGCTCTGCGGTTGTTTCTGCCCATAGCTAAACCTCAATCGAGTTATCGGTAACAGAACCTTCGAGGAGCTTAATGCCCTTTGATGAGAGTTTTGCCTCAAGTTCTTCATACGGAACATCTGCGATGTCGGCAGGTTCTTTTGTTTTGATATGACGGAGCAAAATGTATTCCGACAAAAAGAGGTAATTAACCGATGACAAAAAGTCATGCTCCGAAACATTCCCGATTGCGTACTTAACATCGGACAGTTTTTCATAATTCACATGAAGTATGTTAATAGTTCTCAAAATCTGTCCGTTGTTCTGAACAAAGTTTCTTGCCTTGATTTTCTGCATATATGCCTCAGCATCGTTAGTCATTATTATTACCTCCTCTTAAAAGCTCCAAAATGAGCTTGTTTTGTGTCTTTATTTCGTCCTTAACTTCGTTGATAGAGTTGTAGTAATCTTTTTTGGTCAAACAGTTTTCCTTTATTTGCTCAACATCAGTTTGCAACTTACCGATAGATTTGTTGACATCGGTTTTAATATCTTTTAATTCATCTTTCGTAACATATGACAGCTGAATTTCTTTGATTTCCTTGTCGTGTCTATCCGCTTCGTTAATTGTCCTTTTAAGAAAAAAACTGATAATAGCAATAGCTCCCGAAATGATAAGACCGAAGAGCCACCAAGTGTCTGACGCAAAGTTCATAAAAACTACTCCAAAAAAATAAGGTATCATTAAGTCTGTAACTTAATAATACCTTATAAAACCGTACTCCCGTAGAGGAAGAATATCCTATTTTTTCTTCATTGTTATATATCATCAAAAATACTTAACTGACCGTCAAGATTACCGTTTGAGCATATGATTCTCACATACCTTTCAGACAAATCATACTCTCTTGCGAGCTGACTGCTGTTGTATCCATTGTACTTCGCCTTGATTTCAGCATTGCGTTCAAGTTTTTGTAACTCGCTGTATTTTTGGATATATATTGTATCTCCACCAAATGTTTGACAGAGTTTAATATAGCTTTCAATTCCTATTATCTCCGCTATATTCCTTTGAGTGCCTACCAAATCATCAAGATTTATTTTCACCAGCCTTCCTCCTTTGAGCACTGTCAATGTACTTTTTAAGTTTTTCAATCAAGGTTATGCCCTGATTATATGTCAGCCACCTAAAAGGCTGCTTTGATGTACAGTCAATTTTTAACTCTTTCTTTATAATACCGCAGAGTCTGTCGCCGAGTTTAGCTGTGGTAGGCTCGGTATCGTATTTTTCAAGCTGGTACATCAACTGCCACACTTTGCGTTTCTGACCGTCTGACATTTTTCCTCTGCCGCTTTCCTCGTATCTTTTCTTCTTATACGGTTTCGGCGGCTCTGTGAGGCTCTGCAATTTCAGCCTTTCGGCAAGTTCTGCGACAACTGTTCGGTATTCGTTTTCATCAAGAGTGCGTATGCTCTCCTTTTGAGTAAGACGATAAACAATCGTGTGCAGCATATCGTTTTTGTTGCCCGATTCCAAAACACCGAGCCGTGCAGCCATTGCGTATATTCTTTGTGTCTGCTGTGGCTTTAACAAATCAATCACCTCAGCTTAAAGATATCTTTGTGCTGTCCTCAACCACAAAACTGCTCTGTATCTTCATTAGGATATCGTCAATATGGCTTTCATCCATTCCGTTAACGGTGAGCAGGTTTTTGAAGTCCTGCCATACAGCCGCCTCTGAAATGAGGTAGGCATACTCTTTTGCATCGTCCTCCGAAAGGTTTGTGAACTTTAAAATGTTGTTTACATCCTTATCGTAGTTAATGCCCTTGCATTTCTTGACAAGCTGTTTGCGTTCGTCATCAGATACACCGTTCATCTGTTCAATAACTTCTTTGACGGTGCATCTTACAAAATTGCCCTTCCACAAACCGATGAGCATTCTTTTTGCCGGAGCAGAGAGGGAATATTCTGTCTTTTCCGTAACTGCATCTTTGTATGCTTTGCCAAAAATTGAGAGCAAAAATGAGTTGTATGTAATTTTGAGAGATTCCGAAGTTACCGCTGTAAGCTCTGATTCTGTGCCTGCGTAATGGACACTTTTATATTTGGTGTTTTCAAGGTCTTCCGAGCACTGCATAATAATCTCTGCTTCGAGCTTGTCCTTGCGTGCTTTGAGTTTGCTCATATCTGCTTTAATGCCTGCAAGCTCATCAATCTGCTTTTTTAAATCAGTCATTTGTTTTATCCACCTTTGCAAGTAATTTTTCGGCACATTTGCGGCAGATGATAACATTATCTGCAATGATTACATTTTCAACTGTACCGCAAAAGCGACAACAGGGAGCAGACGGTTTAATTGTAACAGTGCCGTCTGTACTTGTTTCAATGTCAACAGCATTGCCCGGAAACAATCCTGCTTCGCCTCTTATCTGCTTTGGCAGAGTAATAGAGCCGTTTTTACAGATTTTCTTTGATGTTTTCATATAAATTGACCTCCTGTTCAATATGTATTGTTGTCCTCACTCTGCATTCATACGGACTTGTGACCGTTCCCGTTGGCGGAAGTTGCATTAAGGTGAGCGGATTATCTCCGCTCATTAACCTCTTTTATTGCACATATAAAGCCTTCTAAAGTTCTATCTGCAAAAGTTTTGCCCATATTTTTTTCGAGCTTTTTTATAACTTCAATTGTTAATGACCCTATTTTTCCAAGAATATCGATAGCATTTCCTGTTACAACAGAGTCGGTTGTTTTGTCAGAATTTTCAACCGAAATTATTACTACCTTTTTTTCACAAACAGCGGTTTTGGCTTTTTTAGCAAACGAATCTATTATCGCACCACTCAATTCATTTCCAAATTCAACTGTGTAATCTTCCATTTTTATCCCTCCGAAATTTAATAAAGTTCAATGCTTTTGTTATTAGCAATAAAATGTTTTTTCATTTTCTCAAAGTTTGTCCAATATGGTAAATACACATCATAGCCAAACTTCTCTTTGAGTTCCTGCTTAGCTTTCTTGCTACGAGCTCCGTAAAGTTTGCAATCTTTTTCGGTAACTACCGACTGTCTCTTACAGCAACAAAATCTCCTGCGTTCTTCGCAGTCCTCCATAAGCCACTTGCCACGAAATTCATCGTTGATATAAACTGCAATAACATTTTGAAATCGTGATTTTTGAGTGAGGTTCAGAGATACTTTATATCCGTCAATTTTGAGATGTACATACGGACTCCATACAGATGTAAGGGCTTCGTCAACCTTTTTCCACTCTTCTGCGGTCATTGTTACCCCTCCTTTTACTCTTTTTTACCTTTCGGCTTTCGCCACGGATCATCCAACCGACCCATACAAGCAGGAGCACCATAGGCACAAAGCAAATTTCTCCGCCTGCTGTAAAGCTCCTTGTACCCATTTGACCGAATGCGGCGGTCATTACTACTCCCGTGCTGAACCCTGCGGCGAGCAGTAACACGATTTTTCTTAACGACATTTAAAATCCCTCCGAATATTATTTAAAACACCTTGATACGCATAGCTTTTGCCATTGCGATTAAGCCTTCATAGGTGATGTTTCCGTTGTCAACGGCATTTCCAAAAACATTGCTTGCTCCTCTGATGCCCTGTTCAGACCTTGCAATGCCAAGTAAAAAACTTACTGCTCGTTCATCGGACTTAACGGCAGGAAACAACAGCTCAATGTCGCTGTTTTTAATTGCTGATGTATGCCTTACTTCGGTAAGTTTTGTACGGTTACGAATCTGAGCGAACGCTTCTTTGCTTTTGCCGGTATTTGTAACGGTTTCAATGTTTCCGACAAGGCAAATACCAAGCTGTGGGTTGCTATCAAAAAAAGCTCTGATAGCCTCAATGGTTTTAATCGGCAGATGCTGTGCCTCATCAATGATGAGTACCTTGCGTTCACCTTCAAAGCTATCTGCAAGTCTTAACCACATTTCATCTTTGCGACCTGTTGCGGTGATTTTCTGTGTTCTGCAAAGCAGTTTTAAAAAGGCACTCAAAGTTACCAAGCAAGGATTTACAGACACATAAATCGCAGTAGCCGGATAATCTTCTGCATACTTTTTACAAGCCATTGTTTTTCCTATGCCTGCATCGCCACACTCAATTGCAAGACCGCCCTTAAGATGACACAAGCGGATTGTATCATAAACCTCTGAGCTTATGCTTGTAGGCTTGTAGCTGTTAAGCACCTGAGCTGATTTGAGATTTTCTGCAGCGGCTTTTGTTTCAAAAGTCTCTGTTAAAAACTTTTCAAAATCACTTAAATTACCGTTATAACGGTTGTTCAAGTAGGTTGACAAAGTCGCTGCTGACTTTCCGAGAGCTTTTGCGGCTTTGGTTTGTGAGCCGCACTCTTCGATAAAGTTCCTTAATTTCTCCTGTAATTCAGGATTGGCTGACATTACCGACATTTATTATTCCTCCTTTTGTCGCTGTTCAAGATTTCTTATCATTTTTGCTTTGTCTATTGTAACGATGTTTGACTGACCAACCGCCATAGGCAACTGCTCTGCCGTTTCATCGGCACGGTGTACTGATATAACCTTCGGATTGATTTCCTCGGCATTTGCTTTGTTTTCCTCAGCGGTTGCAAGCACAAGATTGAGTGCTGTTTCTTTGCCAAATGCTGTAATCTGACTTGCCTTGAGTTCCTGTTTGGTGAGCTTTTCAAGGCTTTTAACTTTACGCAATGCCTGAGCAACCGCATCTTTAGATGCTCCATATGCAAGGACTGCTTCGTTGTCCGTTGGAGCGGTCATTATATAGTTATCATCAAGGTCATATATTCTGACTTTGGATATATCCTCAGGATCATATCGACAGTAAACCGATTCGCCGAAATGGTTCAAGATGAGATCATCATTGTAGTAATCAATTTTCTCGCCTGCAACAGTAAGATGTACTCCACGCCTGCCGACTTTCTGACTTCTTGTGCTTCTCATTAACATTAAGTTAAGGTCAAGTTCTGAGGCAACTCGTTTTTCTTTAAGTTGTTCTCTGTAAACCTGCATTCGGCTTTTACCGCTGTCTGAGCTTACCGCTCCGCTATATGGTTTTTCATTCATATAGTAGGTTAAAATGTCCTCAACTGCCTGAGTAAATTCATAATCCGTGGGTATGTTGTCGGTGTCCTTGATTACCTTTTTAAGTCTTTCCGGTCGTTCGACTACATTACCGCCTGTATAAGTCGGAAACAGTCTTGAAAGTCGGTCTTTAACATCTCGAAATCGTCTTTCAATAATCTTTGCCTTCGCATTTCGTACGATAGCGTTTGTCATTTTAATGCCCAGCCGTTCAAAAACAGGCGGCGGTGCAAACTTGTCCTTTTGACTCTTTTTCAATCTATGACCAAGTCCGCCGACATCGAATGTCAGAAACTCTCGACCGTTATCTACATATATGTTTTCGGGTATGCCGTACTTAACTATGCCCTTTCGTAGAGCTATCAATGTAGCCTGCGATGACGGTGCATCGGTCACATAACAGCCTGTAAAAATACCCGAACGAGCATCAAAAAACGCTGTAAGATAAAGCCTGTGGAGACTGCCGTTTTCGCCCTTTGTCTGCACATCAAATGTGTGGTTATCTGCAATCCACCATTCGTTTGACGCCATTCCTTCGTATGTCCTGCGTATGTACGGAGCACACCTGTCCCTAAAGGCTTTCATACCTTGTCGTCCCATAATTTCAACAGGCTTAGGTATTGCCGTTTGTACTTTCCTGTAAAACGATGCGTAAGCAGGGAGTGGTAATAGCTGTGGAGCTTCTCTTTTAATCCACATTTCTGTGTATTCGTAGCACGCTTGGATAGGGTGTTGTGCTTCGTCAAGGTAAAAACTTAAAAAGCATTGCCACACTTCTTCGGGGATTGACGATGTACCTTTTTTCCAACTTCCACGATTGTCAAGCAGTCCTGCAAGGTCATCAGCTTTTAAAGCCTTTTTTTTTCGGTACAAAATTCCCTTCGATATGTTAAGGTCGGGATTAGCAACCTTTTGTAGTTGTACAAATTTTTCGGTTGCAGGTACTTTCTGTAACTTTGATGTTGCACAATACTCATCCCAAGCATTAAGTATCCTTATCCACTCAGCAAGCTCGGCACGCTGTACCGCCGAAAATTCATCAAATTCCTTATGCGGTCGCTCCGATTTGCGTTCAGGCAGTAAGTCTTCGGGAATGGGGATTGCGTGGGATTTATAATATTTAAATTGCTCGGCATCAGTTAATTCATTCAGCGGTATCAAATACTTTTTGCGGTTGTTATTTGCCATAATTATTTGAGCGTTAATCATTCCGCTTGTTACACCGGCTTGTATGTGTCGCTCCGAACAATTCCTTATATCAGCAACTTCTTTGGTTGTAAGATAAATCAAAAAATCACATCCTTTTGACCTGCCATCATCAGAGCAGGGAGGTCATTTCCTGCTGACCGCCTTGCGGCGGTTTCGGCTTTGTGGTATTATTAAAAAAGGTGGTGAATAAAATGAAAGATTTAGATGCCGTAAAAGAAGGACTTAGCAATACTCTATACGAAAACGAACCTTTAGCAAGGGCAATTATTTCATATTTGGATAAATCCAACCCCAAAGCACATAAAGAAATAATTGATATTTTCGATAGAATTATTGAAGCTAAATTCAATCTCTATATTCAAGACTATAAAAACGATGATATTGATGATTTATAACTCAAACTCTTCAACAAATGAATTATCAATAAACACTTTTACATTGTTCTTATAGATAGTTACAGTTGCAATTTCTCCGATATGATAAAGTGCCAAATCCGGAAGATAATACTTTTTTCCGTTGATGTGCAAACCGTATCTTGATACCCTTTGTTTTAATACCGTAGGTTTTACTATACCTAATATTTTCGTCCGCTGATTTTTCACTTTGATATCAGCGGATTTTTTTAGTTCTACAACTTCGTCAGGTGATAATCCTGTTTCCTCGTATTCGCAAAGTTTTTGCAGTACTTCTCGTGTCTGACCTACCGACAATTCAGCCGGAACGAGAAGTTTGCTTTCTTCTCCAACATAAACAGTAGTTTGACACAGCTTTTTTGTTAATCTGTCCATAAGTCCTCCTTGATGTGACATTCCTTATTTGTGTAGTGCGTACATTCTTCAACTGTGCAATCTCGTGGCTGTCCCGTATCAAGAATGTAGTAACAAATCCAATAGTCTTTGTAGCTATTACTGTTTAGCGGTCTGCGGTGTCCGCACACTTTACAGCGAGGGTTCACTTTATTACACAAAATGCTCTCTCCATAAATTCTTTGGCAGCGGCATTTCTGCTTGAAAAGTAACTGCCGCTGTAAGGATCTCCGTCGCTGTCCAGCCACCACACAACCCACGGTTCAACTGCATTTGGATTGTGAGCCATTACAACACGATTGTTTATGTTTCCGATTATTTCATACCTGTTGATTGTTTTGCCTATCATTATTAAGCCCCCTTACAAAGCTCATCAACAGTTGTGTTGAGTGCCGCCGCTAATTCAAGACTTACCGCAAGCGAGGGTATTTTTACACCATTTTCTATATGAGCAATCATAGTCTGATTAACACCTACAACTTGAGCAAGCTCTTTTTGTGACAAGCCTTGTTGTTTTCTGAATTTTTTAAGATTTTCAGCTATTTTCATTGCAATACCTCCTTGTTTTTAAAATATGACTATGGTATTATTAAGTAAATAAATTACTATGGTATTATTATACTCTAAGTTTAGGGATTTTTCAATATATATTTCTCTAAATTTAGAGAAATAGCATTTTAAACAAATTCAATGGGGTGGTTTTGTGTATTTTTCCAATGATATAGCTATAAAAATAAAAGACTTAGCCAAAACAAAAGGATATAAGCTTTCCGATATGTTTGAAACAATAGGTATAGGAAAAAATACAATGTCAAATTTGAAGACATCTATGCCAAAAGCAGACACATTAGCTAAAATCGCTGACTATCTTGATTGTTCGGTAGATTATCTTTTAGGTCGTACAGATAATTCCGAAGTTAATACTAACTTAGTTATAAAATCTTTACCTTTAATAACTTCAGAAGAATTAAACAAACCAAGCACCAAAACTATTATCATTCCTTTTTACAGAACTCCGGCATCAGCAGGAACCGGTTCATGGCTGAATGATGATACACCTGTTGAATATACCAATGTTCCAAAGACTGAGAAAACACTTTCTGCCGATTTTTTGCTCGAAGTACGAGGGGACAGCATGCAACCAAAGTTCTTAGATGGCGACCGTGTTCTTGTTAAAAATTCTGAAAGCATATATGAAGAGGAAATAGGAGTTTTCGTTCTTAATGGCGAATCTTACATAAAAAAGATGGGCAGAAATGAACTTATTTCGCTTAATTCTGCATATAAACCTATACAATTACACGAATTTGATGAGATTCGGTGCGTAGGTAAGGTGCTGGGTAAGGTGGATTTGTAATAATTTTCATTATCGTGCATAATAATTCAAATTCGGATAAAAAATAGTTTTCCACATTAGAAAACCCGAAATGTTAAAAAATATAGATTTTATCGGAATGCGAACAGCTTCGCATTGATTTACAAATACTTCGCATTACTCGCTACACTTCTATTTGCATAAAAATCATTCTATTATATTAATAAATCCCGATTTAAAGCTATTTTAAACGCTTTTAAAAGGTTATTTTTAAAAAATTAAAGCCGAGCAGATTCACAAATTTTTCGTGATTTGCTCGGCTTTTTTCGTTTTCGCACTAAATAAAAAAACAAGCTGTTTTTCCAAAGTGTAATTTCTTTTCACACCTAAAAAACGGCTTGTTTTCTACATTTTCAGATTTTTAACTTTTTTTAACGGCTTTTTACGGTTTTTCCTATTCTCTCCGAAAACTTACAGCAGTTCAAAGGGTTTACGCTCTTTTCCTGTGGGCGGTGAGGTTATGATTTGACCGCCACAGTTATTCAAAAGCATTTCCACCGCTTCTGCATAGTCCTTGTTATAAAATCTGCGGATGAAGTCAACTGCGTCACCGCCTTTCTGTTCGTACTGATGATACCAGAGGTGGCCTCTGATTGTTACCTTTTGCGAACCGTCAAGCCATTCGTATTCTGAACCTGATTTCTTGACTTTCTCGCCTTGACCGATTAAAAAATTAGCAAGGTCTGTTCGCCTTGCCTGTTCTCGCTGTTCTTTTGTAAAATGAATGTATGTTGATATTGTTATCACTTCCTTAGTTTTCATATATTTTTCTTTTCTGCTGTAATATCTTATAGTGGGTAGTTCTTCTCTTATCACTGTGACAGGTGGCACCTATCAGCGTTTGGGGGCAGTTTCCCCTTGGCGGTGTGATGATTTTTTGATAGACAAATTTATTTGTGTGTGCTATGATAATTGAAAAATAACAGATTGATAAATCTGAAGTTGCGAAGGTGGTTTTGTGATAAGTAAGTTGAGATACGGCAATACAAATACATTCTTTATTCAAGGAGAACGTGGTAGTTTGCTTATTGATACTGACTTTGCAGGAACATTGCCTGCATTTTATAAAGCAATTAAAGAACACAGCATTAAAATTAGTGATATTTCTTATGTTTTAGCAACACATTACCATCCTGACCATATTGGTTTAATAAGTGTTCTAATGAAGCAAGGAGTAAAACTACTTCTAATTGATACACAAAATTCGCATATTCATTTTGCAGACGAGATTTTCAGAAAAGATAAACGATTAGATTATGAGCCTATCAATACTGATAATTCAATAATTATCAGTAGCAAAGATAGCCGAGAGTTTCTTGAAAATTTGGGCATTGAAGGGGAAATTATATCTACCCCAAGTCATAGTGAGGACAGCATAGCGTTGATTTTGGATAATGGGATTTGTTTTGTGGGAGATTTAGAACCTATCGAATATATTGATGCTTATGACGACAATGTTAAATTAAAAAATGATTGGAAACTTGTAATGAGTTACAATCCTAAAATTATTTACTACGCTCATGCAAATGAAAAAATATTGTGATAGACAAATTCCGGTTTATAAAACTTACATTTTCAGCCCCTGATCGTGTTTCTTATCATTAATCTTCTGCTGTAATTTTTTATCTGTCCTCTGTGCTTTCTGCTTTTCTTCAAAGCGAATCCTACTTTGAATCATATTGCAGAGGTAACGCAGGAGATAAAGAGAGGGAACTGCAACACTGTTTCGATTAGTTTTAATTGAATAATGAGGATACAGAACGCTTCTGCCTGAATCAAAGTCTGATTTAGCAGAGGTGTTTTCTTCATATTCAAAGGGATTATTATCTGTTTCCTCGCTCGTTGTTTCAGTTTGTAGTTGATTAAATTTCAACGCTTCCTTGATTACCGCATTCTTGATTGACTTAAATTCCTTGTTTTGGGCAAGAGGAATCCTGTCAGGTATTTCATCAGTGTAGGTACGGATTGTATTTTCCTTTTGCTCATACCATAAATCATACAGTTTTTTTATTCTGCCGTCATTGGCAAGTTCTTCAACAATAGAATCTACAAGTGCTTTTACATCAGGCTTGAGATAACCGTAAACTTTTTTGCCTTTCGTTTTTGAAAGCCTGTCAGCAAGTTCCAACAGCTTATGCTGAATTGATGCGCTGATATATATTTCGGAGTTGATTTTTAAAACCAAATCCTCAACAATGTCACGAGCCTCGGCACGGAGCTTATCCCTATGCTCGGTTTGCCTTTCATATATGCACAATAAATCTTGCTGAAAAATATCTTTTGCAAATGACGAACGCAGATTTTCAACTCCCTTTTGCGTGAGATAGCCTTCGTTATCCACAGTTGAATACGCAATCAAATGCACATGAGGGTGGTGCGATTCATTATGAAATGCAGCATACCAACGAAGATTCTCCATTGGTATTTTCAGATTTTTCGCAAGTGCTTCGGTCTGAGTGCGGAGCATATCCCGCCAACGAGTTCCGGTATTAAAACCAAGCCGTTCCGCATCCTCTCTGCGAATAGAAATTATCGCAGTCCAGATATTTCCCTTGTGTTTGTCGAGTTCTTCCGTTACTTTTGACAGCTGAACCTGAACACCGTCATCGGTAAAAAGTCCGTGAGAGCCGAATCTCTCGGCACGAGGACGGGTAGCGATGTAGTTTGCGTAGGATTTTCTGCCTGAAATTTCATAAGCGTAATCTTCCATAACTCTTGAAATGAAATCAGAAGCCGAGCCTTGATTTTGCTTTTTGAGATAGTCAGCATACTCAAACATATCCTTGCTGTCGGGAAAATCTTTTAGAATTTTCTCAATTAAATTCTTTTGCTTTACAGTAGCAGGTGCAAATTTTTTAGTGTCATCAATCTTCTCGACGCCATCACGGGTAGAAATATATTTTGCGTAACCGCCTGCTCTTACTTTACGATTCGGCTTTAGGTATTTAAACTTTGTCACTAACTTTGCCACAAATAATTATCCTTTCTGCCAATCGTATGCGTCATCAAATGAGAACGAACCGTTGAGCCGTTTGACTTCCTTGACGCACTCACCACGAAGTTTTGTAAGAGTCATCTTGTCAATATCCTGTGACGAGGCAATAATATTCATTGTCATAGCCAGCTCTACGGCTAATTTAAAAATCAGTCTGCTCATTCGGTTGTCGCTCTCAGCGACTATAGACTTCAATGTAGAGGTAACCACATTAGGAAGATACTGACTGTTGTCGTTTGAGGACAGGTAACCCACATAGAAAATTATTGCCTTTTCAATAAATTCACTTCGACTGGAGCAATTATCTTCCTTGTAAATACCCTCAACCATATCAATTGTTGACTGCTTTATCCACAGTGCAAATTTCCGCTTAACTTCTTTTCTGTTATCCGTTTCATTCAAGTGCAAAACCTCCTGTTTTGTCACAACCCACAGTTGCAACTCCTTTATTTTTGGCATTTTATTCGGCTAATCGGGCAGTTAAACCCACAAGTACAACCCCAAGGCTGAAAATTAACCCCTATGGATTTTTGAGGCTGAAAAGTGCGAAAAACCGCATGGCAGTCGGCGTTGCCGTCTGCCGTAAACCGACACGAGGGAGCGACTGCAACCCCGTGTCTTTCTCCTGCTTAAAATTCCACCCTTGAAAAACTGCCCGAATTGCCGTAACTTCGATTTTTCACACCTTGCCACAAACCACCCGATTTCGGCTTTTATTCGATTTCGGATACTTTTCCGACTTCTCCTTTTAAAGCCGACACAGGGCGAATGTGGCGAGAATACCGCCGTTATTCTGCTTTTATTGATTTGCCGTTTATTACTTCAAAATTACACTCTGTATATGACAGTCCGTACTCCTTAACCTCACGATTCAGAATATCAAACATAGCCTGTTCAATACTGCGAGGGGATAACTTGATTTCATCACTCAAAGTGTCATAGCAAATCCATTCTTCACTCTCGGGTTTGTCCTTTACAAGAATATCAAAGCCGAGGAGCATTTTATCGGGTGTGGGAAATACAACGGCATTGATTTTCACACAGCCGACTGTGAGTGAAGCAAAGAGAGTGTCATGCTTGTCCTTTGGATTTTCACAAAGTAATTTCTTAACTTCGTTTACCGACAAATACATTTTGAAAATATACTTATCACCGAGTTGCTTTTTCAGTTTCTTCCTCTCGTTAATAAAGTCATACCACCCATTCCCATATCTTCATCTTCGTCAGGTGAATCAAACAGATTGTTCTGTTCAAGGTTTTCGTAGTATTTCTTTGCACTGTCAGTCACCGCATCATTTAGAATTTTCATATCAAAACCGCAGTCCTTGTAACCCTGTGACACTGTATCGTAGTAGCTCGCACTTGGCAATCCGAACTGCTGTTTCAGATTCATAATGTAAACCATTGCAGTTATCTCTGAACCGCTATTCAATTTCACTGGCAAGTCCTGCTTGAAGTAGTAGGAGGGATAACCCTCGTAGCGGTCAAGGAGTTTTTCATCTCTCGGCTGAAGCTCCCACAGTGCAACAGGAACAGACTTGCCGATGCAAGGTGCAATTGTCGCATAGGAGCAATGAGGCATACCTTTGAACTGCAATTCGTAATTTTTGACTACACCCTTGCCGACAAACTTTGCTGTCGGGCAACGGTATTTCATCTGTTTAAGATTAAGGTTACTGCCGTAGGCAATGTATAATTTTTTACTCATAATAGATTTCTCTCCTTACATACTCATAACAAAACCCGAAGCTTCTTCCTGTTCATCATTTGAAGCAGGATTGACTTCGGGTTCGTTGATATTTATATTTTCGTTTGTATTCTGAACTGTATCGTTCAACTGTAAGGCTCGTTTTTGAGCAAGCCTTTCCTTTTGCTTTTCAGCCTGTGCAGGATCTTTCCACGCAATGTTGCCCTCAAGATTTTTCAGCAGATGATGACGAGCTGTTTTGAACTCGTCACCGATTAAGCCGAGTCGGAGCAACCATGTACGAAAAGTGTACTTTTCATTATCCGATACAGTTTTAGCGTGTCGTGCTGACTTCTGTATCAACGCCTGATGACTGATTACAAGGCACAGCTGAATCGCTGACTTTACTTCTCCTGCGTGTAAAGTGGAATTGAATAGACGAAATTCAATCGTACCCTTGTAGAACACGCTGTGAAGATTCAGTGCATGGTAGCGTGTGTCATCATAGTGTCGGTAGCTGTAATCCTCTCCGTCATACCACATTGACTTGAATTGTTCCATAGACATAGGAGGGCGGTTATTGATTTCATCAAGAAAGCGTGTGTCCATCTTTTGACAGTAATGTTCTCTTGATACATTCACTTTTAATGCCTTGTAGAGCAAATCCTCTTTCGCCGCCATAATGTTTACGATATTGCGAAGTGTTTTAGGAGTATGCCTTGACGCGTCTACGTGGCAATGCAAACCACAGCTTGAGTTGACTCTTGCTCCTGCGCCACGAAGCTTTCTGACTAACTCCTGTATGGTTTCTATATCGTCATAGTTGCAAATCGGAGTGACAAATTCAACCGAGTACAGAGAGCTTGCGTTCTGTCCCGAACGGTTTTCACAACGAACGCTTGCGTCACGCATAATCTTCCACATCCTGCCGTCATCATCTCGAACAGAATATGCATCGTAGCAGCCACCGACATGAGTTGCATCTGTATTAAAATAACCGGCAATCACTTTCGCCGCCGTACTGCGAGTGATGCCGGTCATTTCAATTTCTATTCCGAAGTTTTGATTTTTCAAGTTACCACCTCGGTATTTTCTTCCTGTGGCTTCGGCTTTTTAGGCTTGGGCGGTTTTGCCTGCAATCCTTTCATATCAATAAACTCTCTTACATTTGCAGGAACATATTTTGCATACAGAGAATCCACAGATTTTTCAAGCTCTTCTTTGAAATCCAAATCACGCTGAGACATATACAGTCTGATTGCATTCAGCTTTTCGTCATCATACATTATGCTTACTCCGACTTTTTTCATTATATTTACCTCCGATATAATTTTTCTTGACATTTTATTTTAACTCCAATATAATCTTAATAGGACATTCATTTTAAAAGGTGATTTTATGAACAATAATCAAATCAATAATACTACAAATGTAATTGGCAATAATATTAATGTAAACAACACTTATAATATTAATCAAAATAATGAATCTAATAGGCAAGATATTAACTACATTGAAAAAGAGGTTAACAAAGACAATTTGATAAGAGCAGAAATTGTTAAAGCAGCAATCCCTTATTTATTAACACTTATAGACTTTATCTTTAAAATGCACTTTGAAAACAACAATGCTATTGATAATATATTTCTTCTGTTAACTAAAATATTATTTTGGATTTTGCTTCTTTTTTCCGTAATAATAACTTTAAACATGATAAATAATCTTTATTTAATTATAAAAAAGGCAAGCATCAATGAGAATGTAATAATATTGATGCCTTTTCGCAAAATCATTTTATATATAATTGAGCTGTTTTCAAACACAATATGCAATGAGATTCCAGGAACTATCATTAGGAATAGCAATGGCAAACTATACAAAATAATTGGTTGCCATTGTCCATTGTGTTTAAATGGTGAAAAAGGTAGAATGTCTTTTATAAAGGAAAATAAACGAATTAAACTTGTTTGCAACGAAAATCCAAACCATATAATCGATTTTGATCCAAAAAACATATAAACAACTTACTAATGTCTTCGTTTTCGAAGACATTTTTATTTTATATATTTGATATTCGGTATTTTAAGCCACTTCGTCCAACCTCGACCGTTAAGCTCTGTTTTGACAACGCCGTAGGCTGTGTCTTGTGCTTCGATAACTTCTCCGTTTCCGATATACACTCCGATGTGTCCGTCCATCCAGACAGCAAGTCCGGGCGTATCGGGCATAGTTGAAATCGGGCCGCTTTCTGTAACATTGTTCCAAATAGAATTTGCACCGCAATCCGTAAACCCGTTTGAACCTGCTACAGTTTCTCCGCTGTCAGCATTGTACCAAGCGTAGGATTTTATCAAACCTATGCAACCACAAACTCTCTTGCCGAGCCACTTCTCGCCAACCTGTCGCATTTCACCGCCTGCCTCGTTGTTGCCGGGAAACAGACTTGCCTGTTGGTCGAGATATTGCTTTGTGCAGACCTGACCGTAACCGCCGTAAACATAACCCCAGCCGTTTTTGTATGCGTTCTCGCACCACCTGACAAGGTCAAGATTATTCTTCGTGGTCTTGTCGGAAAAGCCTGCGGTGCTGATTTCAGCACCCTTGATTGACTGCATCATCTTCTGAAACTCGTCATACTTAATCTCTGTTCCGAATTTCTGATTAACGGCTTTTATCAAATCCTCATCAGACTGATTCTTTTTGAAACAGGAAACGAAGCTTTTTACAAAGTCCTTGTCCTCTGATTTATCGGACAGGGAGAACAGATAGATAACCTCTGCCTGCGTGTTATAGTCAGACAATTTCTTGCTTTTGAGTTGATTTTCAACCTCTGTCATCGTGTCGTTGATAAGCTGTAGATTTTCCATCTGCTCGGCTGAGATATTTTCTTGTATGGACTGATAGAGCTTGTCTGTGTCAATATCCATACTGCCGTTGAAAATGGAAACAACAGCAATAATCGGCATAACCACAATTATGATTATGCCGATTATTATACCGCCTATTGTTTTTATTACTTTTTTATCTGTTAGCAGAGCAACTGCTATTTTCTTCAGTGCCGCTCCCATGGTAGCACTCATTGAATCACCTCCAAACAAAAAATCCCAATCGATTTCTCTAATTGAAATCAATTGGAATTTTGTTTTAGTCTTTGTCTTTCTTTTTTTCAGGATATTTTTGGGAATATTCCCACTTAATTGGCATCTGCTGAGATTTAACGTTCAAGGCAGGATTTTCATTCTCGTTTGGCTTGCTAACATTATCAACAGTTTGATTCTTTTTGATATTATCGCTCATTATTACTTACCTCTTGGTATAGATCTAATCTTAACATTTTTTTCATTTCTCGTATCTTTTGTTGGAATTGGTGGTGTATTAACAGCCGTAGCCGGATTTGTAGTTGATACGCTTTTTCCATCTGCCATTATATACACCTCCTATATCATAATTGAAACCGCAACGATAAAGCTTATTGCTATGGTAATCACTGAGCAAAAGAAACAAATCATCGAAGTCATAATTAACTTGACCCTTCTATCATTTAATCTTGCCTTTTCCTTTTGTACAATAGCAACAAGGTTAATCCATTGGTCTATACGATTATATTCACACAAAGTTTTCTCCCATTCAGGATTTTCGAGAACTGATTTTTTAATCACTTCAACATCCGGAAATGATTTTGTTTTCCAACGCCATTGGGCTATAGAAGCAAAAATCAAACTAAATAAAATAAAAGTGGTAATAAATGAGATAGATATGAAGAAAAACTTTAATGACAACTCGCCACGATACTGCATACATACAGGTACAGCCATAAATACAGCTGCAGTAATAAAAGAAAAGACTGTCTGCATCTGACTAGCTTGTTGAATTAAGCTTTGCTCTCTTTTTTCTTCAGCTTCATATTTTAGTTGTGATAATTCCTTTATATGCTGATATTGAGGTGTCACTTTATCTTCAACATTGTCGCTCATTTATTTCCTGTCCTTTCTCTTATATTTAGAAGTATATACTTTCATGAGCATTATATCACAACTAAGAATAAAAGTCTATATCTTTCATCTTAAGCCAGCACTGCCGAAAATCTCTGCTTTATATTCGGGAGCCTGAACGAGAAGCAAATAGCGTTCATTACCGCACCTATACAGACAAGTTCCACGCTCACCGAATTTGATTAAGGCATACTCGTTTGGTTCTACCATCAGTGCATCTTCAAAATCCTTTGGGTTAATATTGCCGGGGAAGAACAGGAAGTGATGAGTCGGGATTGAGAACAACGGCTTGGTATATTCCTTAACGCTAGGAATCAGAAAATCGTCGATGTTCTGACTGGCTAAAATCACGGCTGAGTCCTTTTTGCGGACGCGCTTCATTGCGTTGCGTATATACTCAATTGCTGTGAGATTTGAAAGGAACAAATATAGCTCGTCTATTGATGCAACGGTGTTGCCCTCACCTAATAACTTGTTGGACATATAGGAAAGAATGTTGAACAGCATTGCATCTTTGAGTCTTTTATTAGTATCAAGCAATCCCTTAACACCGAAACAGAGGAAACTGTCGTCGGTAATGTTGGTGTGACCGTTGAAATACTTTGATTCTGAACCTACACACATACTATGAATACCCAGACAAACCTCCTGCAAGATTTCTTCTGTATAAAGATACTTTCGCTTGTGGTCGTAGGTGATATATTCTTCCTCACACAAGTCGTAAAAATCACTCATCACAGGAAAGTCGGACGGTTTCTTTGTGCTGTAATCAGTTGTGTCGGTTATGCCGAATCGTGCGTACAGCTTCATAAGCAGAATTTCGATTGTATCAAGCTGTGCATCCGTGAAATCCTTGTAGGTTCTGAAAAAGTCTTTCAAGAATGCAATGTGCTGTGATAATCGGGTTACTTTGTTAAATGCAGGCGGTGCGTCTTTGTCAATCTCATCCTGACCGTCATTCCAAGCCTTGGGTTCAAGAGGATTTATTTTATATTTGCCAGACATAAAATCAATGTAACAACCGCCGAGGGCATTTGTCAAATCCTCATACTCCGCTTCGGGATCAAGGCATAAGATTTTCTTTCCGCTTTCACGAATATTTGTAAGGATAAGTTTCAATAAATACGATTTACCCTGACCTGAGTTTTCGAGAATAAGAATGTTACTCGTTGTCTTATCCTCTGTTCGTCTGTCGAAATCAACGAGAATATTAGTGCCGTACTTATCTCTGCCGATATACAAACCGTTTGGATCTGTCTTACCACTGAAATTAAACGGAAACAGATTTGCAACAGATGAAGCAGGCAACACTCTTTCATACAAAAGTCCGAATTGATTTGAACCTATGGGGTTCACCGACAAGAAGCCTTCTTTCTGCCTTAGCGTTAATCTATCCACTTCAATCTTGGAGCGTGTCAGCTCCATTGCAATATCGGTTTGCAACTCCTTCAATTTTTGCTTACTCTTGGCTTTAAGCTCTATGAACACAGAACAATGCAATAACGGTTCTTTGTTTTTTCGTAAGTTCGCCATCAGCGTGACAACATCCTGCAAGTTACCCTGTGCTTCAATTGTTTCGTTCACATCATTACCACTGGATTTGAGCTTGTTTTTGCGTGTGGCATTCTGTATGATTTTTCTCTGTTCCATACTTTCAACAAGCCTGTGGTAAATGCGAAGCGTTACTCCGTTTCTGTCTGCAAGCTGAGAGAGAATTGCCTGTTCTTCCGTACTTGGCGGATATTCTCTGACTGCCCATACACTGCGGTATGAGTCGCCGACAATGTAATAATCGGTAAAAAACTTAATTGTTGACGGCAGAATCATATCAAAGAAATCCTTTGTGTAGACTTCTTCTGCCTGTTCGGGTGTGAGCACCTTTGGTTTTCTATTGAATAGTCCCATAATTTTACCCCCTTTAATTTCGGACTGCCAACACAAGTATTCGGTCATCCTGATTGTAGCCGTAACAGGTTGAAAGCGTTAAAATCTGCTGACCGTAAACAGGTGTGATTCCTGTGTCGTATATGGATTTCTCTTTTGCATACGATATTTTCTTTTCATATGACTTTTCTGTTCCTGCTGTTGTGAATTTGTACCAAACATCATCGGATTTTACTTTCATAACAGAAAAGACGGAGTAAGCAAATACCCCATCTTTCGTTTCGAGCACAACTATAGGATGTTCTGTAAAATAAGAATAATCGGTATAGTTGCAGAGGTCTGCAAACATTGTGCCGTTGTTCATATGGTGTCCGTAGATTATGAGATTGGTACTGTCTGCTGAACATCTGCTGTCCAGAAACGGTGTACCGCTATAGCTGTACTCGCCGTAAAAGTTTTTGTTCAGATACTTCTGCGGATTACTCGGTGTATGCATAATAGGGTAATTAATATTTGTGCCTGCTATGCTTATCCAGCCGAAGCATTCGGAATTCATCGAAATGAGTTCCGATATTGAATGAGGTTCGTAATATGTCGTGAAATACATAGACGATTCGCCTTGAACATCATTATCACAATCACTGACTTTTAATAAATTTGGATTTATGAATTGTTCTTTTTCAGTATCATTACCTGTCGATTCCTCAGTAACAATTTCTGCAAGCTGTCTGAATTCTTCCTTTTCCTTGTTTTCGGCATAGAGCCTTGAAAATATTGAAATGAGGCAGGCAACTATTATTACAGAAAATACGCCTATCACAATTCCTATTTTGATTTTTCCTTTATGCTTCTTCATTTTCTGCCTCCGAAATATACTGTTCGCCGTCATAGTCGGGCATCAAATCGCCGTTCATACTTGCGTCAAAATATATTGCAAGAAAACGCTTGATGTCGGCTTTCTTCATTCTGGTTACTTCAAAGCCTTGGTCTGAAATAATCTTCTCAACTCTGTTTGCTTTCTGCAAAACATTTTCGGATTTTGAAGATTTGCACCTTGCGATGAACAGGAACTGTCTTGCGGTTGAGGTTTCGGTCTGAATACTGTCGAGAAAATCCAGATCCTTATTCAATATTTTTCTGACTTTTTCATTCTGTTCAGCTTCAATTCTGCCTTTGATATAGCTTTTGTTCGTATCGAAACACTCGCAGGAATCGGTACAGGTAATCTCAATATCCGGCACAGCAGAAAGCACCATCATCAGGTGGCGCACCTTGATTTCAATATTCGTGTGAGAAAGTACGGAAATATTGGTCGGCTGAACCATATAGAAAATAAATTCTTCCTTGCCGACCTTCAAGCCGTTTTTCGTAAAGGTTTTTATGCCCAGCAAGTCCTGAACGGACTTGCCTTTGTGCTTTGTTTTCTTCTGCTTGTTCTTCATTTATTTGCCCCTTTCTGCCCAGAAATATATCTGTTGAGTTGATATAAAATACTTCACAGCATAGCGGATAAAGTCCAAAATGGTTGTATCTTCCAGTCTTATTGACAAAAAGCCGAAACAGAGAGTTACCGCAAGAGGTACTATTATTCTCGTCTGTGCAAGTATCAGTATTGATAATAAAAGCGCTATGCTCATAATTGCAAAATCCCGTAAGCTCCACAGCCATAGATTGGCTGTGGCTTTTAGGTTTTGCGGATATAAATAAGTGGTCATAATCTTTAAATTCCTTTCGTCTTAAATCGGAGCAAAGTTCTAACAAGCTTGTTTGATTAGAACTTTGCGATAGATTGCAACTTGTGCCAAGGAGCATTGCGCCTCTGCTTTTTAGCGGAAATTTTACGCTAAAAAGCAGTAATGTTCTACGCAACATAAGTGGAGTAGAACATTGGCACTAAGTTATTTAGCCGCCCTTGCAACACTTCTTGTCAGGTTCACGGCAGTTGTAGTTGCGTGAACAATGCTCGTCATATTTACCTTAACTGATGAATCCAGTCCGAATTGCTGTGCAATTCTCGGCACTTCGTTTGATGCAAGCATAATTCCAAGTCCTAAAAGCATATTGCCGGGGAATGTCAGCAAACCGAGGAACAGCAGAGTTGTCTGCATAAATGCCGTAAGGCACAGTGCCGCTATCTGTTTCATCCACTGATTAAAACCGTCCTGATATCCTCTCGGAACGCTGAACATATACAACGCACCTACCGCCATTTGTATGAGCAGAATTCCTCCACGCTTGATGTTCGCAAAAAAGATTTTTATTACGCAGTAGGCAAAGGCTATCATGCATAACAGATTCAATAATCCGAATGTTGTCTGGTTTGCAACTGCAAAACTGCCCTCTAACACTTGTGCTTTGTCCTGCTAAATCAATGCTTTGCTGTCCTGCCATTATGGAGGACAAATCCTTTGAGAATATGTTTTGCAGGCTGATGCAAAATTTATACAGTTCCACAGGCACAACGCCGAACAGCGAACAGGCAAAGAAACCTTTAAGCACATTAATTGCAGTTGTCTTTATGTTTGCTCTGCCGTTCTGATATTCAACAGCCACATCAAATACGGCAACGACCGTTCCTGCGACGAACAATGCCCAGCCAAAAAGCGTAAACAGGTTTATTGTCGCCTGCATCCATTCAAGGTCGAACACATCTGCTCCCATATTTCCCATCATTGTGAAGAAGTCGGCAACAGCGTTGTAAATCGTTTCATAAAGCCACTGAATCATTGTGTTCCATATAGCATTTGAGATTTGCTCACCGAGGTAATCGAACACACCTCCTATGGCACTTCCGATACCACCGATAAAATCTCCTAACCAGTCAAAAATATAAATCACCTCGCAAAAGGCTGTTATGACTCAACACAACAGCCTTTGTTTTTATTGTTATTAGAGTACCGTCCAGATGTATAGCGGTGCAGTCAGAGAGAACACAAGACAGCCGAAAAGAATTGCCGGCGCGGTGAATTCAAACTGTCCGTGCTTGCGGTAATCGAGATAAGCAGTAGCAAGTTTAACAAAGAAAAGTATGGCAAGAATCATATCAACCGCAGGAAAGACAACATTGTTTACAACATTTTTAATCTGTGTTTGAGCCGATGTCCATGTGCTTTCAATGGCTGATGATACATCGCCTGCGGCAAATACTGTTACTGCCGGTATTCCGAGCATTAACAGTATTACTGATATTCCTGCCAACCACTTCAACAACTTAATTTTTCTTGAATTTATCATTTTTTACCTCCGATTTTCTTAGATCATTCTCCGATATATATCTGACTTTGATGTTCAGCTTTTCAGCGAAGTGAATCTCTGTTTTCATACCCTCGGTTATTTCATCACCGAAAACCCAGACCGCATCACACACCCAAAGCATAGAAAGTCCGGCAAGCATTCCGAGATTTCTCTCTTCTTCATTGTCATCATTCAAAATCAGGGCGTAAAAATGCGGTATGAACGGAGCCATACCGCACTCTAACGCATATCGGGCATATCGTTTTGCGTTTTCAATGTTTACAGATACATTACCGCCCAAAGGCGAACAGATATACACCCTGTGCATTATTCATCGTCCTCATCTTTCTTTTTGAATTTGATGATGAGAAATGCAATTAAACCGCCGACAGCAACAGAACCTAAACCAATCCAAAAACCGAGATTTGAATTATCGCCTGTCTGCGGCTTTTCGGGTTCGGGCTGCGGATGAATTGTTACAGTCTGATTCTCATCTTCAATGTCAGCGTGTACTGCAATTTCTGTTCCCTCACGGTAGAGAGTTTCAAAAGCAACGATTTCTGTTTCTTTGGTAATTACAGAACCGTCAAAGGTAAAGGATACTGTTACTTCACCGTCTGCTGTTTCGGGTGTGAATGTTACTTCGGAACAAACTTCTTTGCCGTCAACAAGGAATTGCTTACCCGTGGATTTATCCATAAGGACGCCTTTGATTGTGTATTCTTTTCCGACTGTCAGATTCTTATAAGAAACGACATCATCAATAGTAATATCGCCGTTAGCTGTGAATTCCTTTTTACCGTCAATAGTTGCAGTTGTTCCGAGTTCAGGAATTTTAACAGTTACGGTCTGACCAACATCCTCAATATCTGCGTGAACTGCAAGCTCTTTATCCTCGCTATAAAGACCTTCAAAAACAACAATGTCAGTATCTTCCTTGATATATCTTGCGTCAAATTCAAAGGAAACAATAACCTCGCCTGTTGGTTCATCAGGTGTAAATGTGGTTTCTGAACGGATTTCTTTTTCATCAATTAAAAGTGGTTCGCCTGTTGCCTTATCCATAAGAACGCCCTTAACCGTGTACTCCTTGCCGGGGACAAGGTGCTTGTACTCTACCACATCTTCAAGGATAAACACTTCTGTTGCTCCGACTTCCTTTTTGCCGTCAATAGTTGCAGTTGTTCCGAGTTCGGGTATTTTATCGTTTTCAATTGTGATTTCGATAATTTCCTTGTTTTCAGAAATTGTTACGGTATAGTTTTCTTCATTAGGCAGATAACCCTCGGCAGGCTTTAACTCACGGATAATGTATTCTCCATATGTAACATTTTCAAAAGTGAAGATTCCTTCCTCATTTGATTCGGATGTCAGAATTGCAGTTTCTTCTGTAAATTCGGTTTCAGTAATACTGAACAATCCGGATAATGCGCCTGTGATATTTTCGCCTGTTTCACGATCAATCTTCAAGCCTTTGATTGTGCCATAGATGATTTCATTTTCAATCGGTTCACCGTCATTTACAGAAATATGAACAGTTGCTGTATCCTGTCCTGCGTATTCAAACACAACAGGGTATTTTTTCTCAGATAGGATATAGTGGCTGTCCGTGCTGATTTCCTTAACATAGTAACTGCCGATTGGAAGGTCGGTGGTGAAGGTTGCCTTGCCTTTTTCATCACAGGTGATAATTTCAAGAAGTCCGTCCTTTGGAATGACAGATCCGTTTGCGGCTTTCAAATCTTCATCAGCGTAAAGTCCGAATGAAACATTGAGGATTTCGTCATTACTGCCAATGTTGAATTTCTCGTTCTGTTCAAGAATTTTGGTAAGGTTAATTTCAGCTTTTTGCCTGTCGTTTGTAAATGATGTTGAGGTGTTGGTTACCTTTTCGTTCTGTCCTGAGTAGGTAAGTTCAACCGTATGAGGTTCGGGATTGATAACTGTTCCATACGGAGCAACGGTTTCTACAACACAATATTTGCCAAGGTAAAGCTGTTTGCTTGTTGCTGTGCCTTTCGAGTTTGTTTTCAAAGTTGCGACAAGCTCGTCTTTCTTTGCTCTTACTGTTCCGTCAGTAGTTGTGATGTCCTCATCAGCATAGATTTCAAACACAGCATCCGACAAACCGCTTACAGAATATTCAGACTGATAGATGGTCGGAAGTACGACATCATTTCCGTTTTCATCAGTATATCCACCGCCGATTGCCGTTACGTTCGAGAAAATCTCACCTGTCTTTTCAACGGTAATTGTACCTTTCTGAGGTGTGTTTTTCTTCTCTGTTTTTACGATTGTAACGCCGTTTTCTTCACTTGTGTTTTCTGCCGTAATGTCAAAATATACAGGTGTGCTGTCGAGAAGATATCCGTAAGGAGCCTGCACCTCAACGACTGAATAGCCTTTGCCGTAGGGCAGAGTTTCAGGTGTGATGAGATAACCATCGCTGTTCGTGTAGAATGTGTCAATCTCTGTAACATTCGGATAGGTGTATTTCATTGTTACCTTGTTTCCGTTGGAATCATAAATCTGAAACCCTGCGCCTGCATACGGGATCTGCTTTCCGGTTTCGCTGTCAACCTTTACTATCTTTACATAGCTTTCAAGACTTGCGTTATTGATGAGGTACTTGTAAGTCTTATTATTTTCAGAAATAAACACATCAAAATCAGCAATGAACTCCGTACCGTTCCAGCCTTTTGTTTGGTGAACTGTGTATATGCCATATGGCAAATCCTTTGTTTCTGCAAAGCCGTATTCATCGCAAGTTAGAATATCACGCTCTGTTTCTTTTGCCTTGCTGTAGCCTCCTGCCGATTTCAGATACACCTGAAATTCTGCACCAACTTCGGGAGTTTCAATTTTTGTACTGCCGTCATCGGTGTGCTTAATTATTGAGATTTTGCCCTTTAAAATATCCTCGGTTACACTCATTGAAATGCTGTTATTTTCAATGGTGTATTTCTTTGCTTCTACACCGATATGATATTCGGTTTCGTCAAGGAGATAACCCTCGCTGGGCTCAATTTCTTTCAGAGTCCAGTTGTCACCGCATAAATAATAGGATGTTGTAAAACTGCCGTTCTTGTCTGTGGTGTATTTGTCAACCAACTTGCCGTTATTGTAGATACCGTAAACTGCTCCTGCGAGTGTTGCGTCACCCTGTGCAGACTTTGTTTCAGCGTCTGTTTTGGTAACAGTAAGATTCCACTTTTTCAAAACATTGTCAAATGACCTCTGTGTTACCTTGTTCCACTCAATAGGTGCAGTCTGCTTTTTGGGAACAACATATCTGTCAGCAGTATCAACTTCTTCAAACGTATATGGCTTGTCACCGCTTACAAGGACATTTTCAAATTTTGCAATGCCGTCAGCATCTGTTGTTGCGTACAAATCAACGCTTGCACCGCTGAGTGAAGTTCCGTAAAGGTGGAATTTAATACCCTCGTAAAAATTATCCTCACTGGTTTTTACTACTTCAAGACTTCCTTTCTTGAGGACATTTTCAAAAGTCACCTTTGCAGTTTTGCCGCTTTCGACCTTAACGGTCTGCGATTTCTGTGTTTCGTACTTACTGTCTGTAATTTCGGTAACGGTGTAACTTCCGGGCACAAGGTCAGTTAATTCAAATTCACCTTTTGAGTTTGTCTTAACTGTCTTACTGTAACCATCGCCTTTGACAGTAAACTCAATATTTGCAACATTGCCGTCCTCGGAGGTTTTGACAAGCTTTAGGTTGCCCGAGCTTGTCTTGACCTTGAAATATGCCCTTATCGGGTCAGCGTCATTTTCAACTCCTGTGATTACATCCTGAAGGCTTGCGTCACCGTAGGGAACAAGAGTAGTACCGCTAACGCTCGGCATTGACTTTGCAAAGTTAAATGTTACTGCATCGTTCACGGGATTTGAGGAGGTGAGCGTCAGCTTGTTGCCTGATACCGTTGCACTCACACCGCCTGTTGTCTTGAAGCTGAAATCCGAAAGAATACTATTGCTGTCAGTAAGAGTTAAAGTGTACTTTCCGTCAGAGTATTTCATCTCATAGGTTTCAGCCTTTGAGGCGATTGCAGATGCAAAGCTTGGAACAATTGAGTAATTGGCAAGGCTTTTTGAGATAGCATTGTAAACTGACTTAACTCCGGGATTTGCTCCGCCTGCACAGATACCGTCAATGAACTTTGTATTTGTGCATTTATAGCCTTCGCTTGTAGAACGACAACCTGAAACACACTCCCATACAATCAGCTGTGTTGCTACCCATTTCTGATCCTCTGTTCCGCTTAAGCATTTCCCTGAACCGGGTTTGCCGTAAAGCAGAGCAAGGTTGATTGCTTTCTGCTTCGCAGAGCCTAAATTCTTCCAGACGGTCGAGCCGTCCTCGGTCAGCGTATTGCCTGAGTAGAGTGTATGACCGGGTTCAATGCAGTAGGCTTCTTTGCCATCTGCAAAAATCTTGCACAACTCTTCTCCGGGAGTTCCGACCGTGTAGCCGTTGCTGACTGTTGTCTGCTGAAATTTGATTGTGTTTCCTGTACTGTCATAACAGTAGTCAAAGGTAATTGTAACTTTATCACCGCTTGCTGCACTTACAGGGAGCGAGAACATTGTTCCGAATATTACGGCAACCACGAGTAAAAGTGCAGTTATTCTTGTGAATTTCTTATTTCTGATTAACTTAGTCATTTTAAAAATCCTTTCATAAAAAATATGGGGCAAGATTTTACCCTTGCCCCGATTGACGTCTTATTCTGTTTAAATACAATCATAATTTCATCGCCTGCCCTTCATTGAAATCTTCATCTATATCATCGGACTGCTCACTGCCATCCGTAATATTTACATATTCGCCGATAATGTTCAACGCTTCGCAGTAACTTTCCGAACTCGTAACACGACTGCACATTTCTTTTGCCTCGTCAGCCATACCGTTTTGTTTGAGAGTGTGACTTGCAATTCCTAACAGATTGAATATATTGCCATCCTGACCTATCAACGCACAGTCAGGTTTGACCTTTTCTGCTTTGCTTTGCTCATCGGTAATAAATCCACCGAGCTTGTTTTCCACATAGTCGGAAAGCCAAGTTCCGGCAAATGCTGTGTATGACTGTAATCTCCACATTGCAAGCTTGCCGATATCAAGGTGGACTTCTTCAAATGGATAAAGAATACAGGTAACGCCGTCATTTTGAAACACAGAAACATTCTCAAACTTTGTATTGTCAAGAAGTATTCCTTTGTCCGTAAGCATTTTATTGATGCCGTCCATCCATTCTTTAATTTCACCTCCACAGCCCTGCAAGATGAGTCCTTCCTTACCGTTCATACGGCGGAGGTCTGAGAGTGTTATACTATTGATTTTCATTGTCATCTTCCTTTCATAAAAATAAGCACCCACAATGAAGTGAGTGCCTTGCTTAATCGTATGCTCAACAGTAGACTACATATATTTTGTTGTTTTCTGCAATTACATTGAATGATAAGTCTCTCGGAGCTATGCCACTGCTTTGGAAGTAGTAGGCTACATACTCAACATCACCATAGCAATCTGCTGTCAGGCTTTGCGTATCATCATAATATGATGCATTTGTGGGCGAGAACCAGCTTGCGTTGCCTGTGTTCAGTGAGGAATCGTATTTCATTCCAAGCTGCTGACCGTAGGCTATGCTGGCACTCACCGCATACTGAACATCAACCGTTTTTGCTTTGGTAGGCGGTTGCGTCGGTTTTTGCGTTGACTTTTCTGTCGGCTTTTCTGTAGGCTTCTGCACAGGCTTTTGAGTAGAATTTTCAGTTTCTTTTTTAGCAGTCGATTCTGATTCAGACGGATTACTATTCACTGTATTCTTGCTGTTGTTCTGGACCTCGGATTGTGTTTTCTGAATCGGATCCGTTGCCGAAACAACCGCCGAATTTTGCCCACTGTCGGCTTTTTCTATGGTTTTGGTATTCTGTCCCGAAGGCTCTGTTTCTTTTGAAACGGTGGCTTTTTCGGTGGATTGCATTGTTTCGGTTGTTGCCATTTCAGAACTTCCTCCAGATGCAGAAACACCCACGGAAGTTGAAACCGTGGGTGATAAAGAACTGTTATTCACTTTTTCTTCTGCAGTACAAGCTGTGAATGTTCCTGCTGCCAAAATCAATGTTAACATTATTGCGATTTCCTTTTTCATACTATCGCCGTCCTTTTAAGCAACAAGTATATCCAAAGAATTTCAAATGTCCAGAGTTTTTTGGAATTTATAAATTGAATTTATTTATTTTTTATATCAAGAGCTTTTAATACTTTCTCAAATTTATCCTCCAACTTGTCCTCGCCATCTAAATACAGAATCTGACACGGAAATGACTTTTCTAATTCATCATGCATCGCTTTACTTCTGATATTCAAACCACCGTTGTCATAAGACTTTGCCCATTCAACAAACTCAATATGATGTTGGTACAAATCTCCATCTGGTTCAATACGTAAGCCATATCTTTCCTTTTCTCTGTTCACCAATCTTTCAATGCGTACACTCTGTTTCATTTCAATTCTTATAGCTAATGTGAAATATGGAATTAACTCATCACCCCAATCTGTAAGCGAACCAGATATTACAACATTCTCCGATTTGTTAATATCATTTTTCATTAGCTCTATTCGCTCTTTTTTGGGGCGTTTATGCGTGAACTTAGGTTCTGTAGGCATCCAAAAATAATCATCGGTATCCATTTGTGTAAATCCTAATTCTTCACATATTCTTTTGCCCAATGTTGTTGTACCAGAACCGGAAGCACCATAAATATGAATTACATTTTTCGTAATAAACACCACCTTAAATTCAAGTTTTTCCACCAAAAGTATATCACACCAAAAATCAATTATCAACTCAACCCAAACTCATACTTTCTGTTTTTCTGCCCACAGCAGAGAAAGATGTAAAAGTGCGTTTCTCTGTTCTTCCTCGGACAGGCTGTCGAGGAAATCTTCAAGGGCGTAATTTTCCTCAAATTCTTCTGCAAGTTCATTACAGTTGTCGCAGATTTTTTCTTTCCTGACAAGTACCGAACCGTCATCCTGCTGTGTGAAAGATAAAACATCGTTGTATCTGAATCCGATTCGTTGGCGGATTTCATAGGGGATTGTAATTCTTCCTTTTTTACCGAGGACTCTGTATATTTTTAGCATTGCTCGTCCTCGCTTTCCGCAAGCTCTGCTCTGCACTCATCACAGATGCAGTCGCAACAATTACACTCGTCATCAAAATTTTCGCAATCATCATCGCACCTTTCAATCAAAATTGCTCCGTCCACAGCTGAAATCTGCACAGCACAGTCGGATGTGATTCCTGATACAATAAGTGCGTCAAGCGGTATGCTTACATAAACTCTACTTTCCATTGTTAATAATACACTCCTTAAAGATTTGTTCTAAATCAATTTGTTGTTCTGTTGTCAAGTCAAGCAGGCTCAACTGCAACGGCTTGTTTCTCTGCCTTTCATACATATCGTAGTTGCTGATTAGCAGTTCGGGGAATTGTTCGCCTGCATTGATTCGCTGTTTCATATTGTGTAACCTTGTGAAATCAAAGAATGAATAACCTCCATATAACTCTCTGATTTCTTCACAATCGTTGTATGATACAAGCCATTTTCCCTTTGAATTTGCAAGCGTGTTTTTCAGCCTTATATGGTCATTCCAAGTGAAACCGCACTGATACACATACTCGCTTGAAAAGTACGGAGGATCACAGTAGAAAAATGCGTTTTCTCTGTCATAATGCTTGATTAATACCTCGAAATCCTGATTTTCAATGACAACATTTTCAAGCCGTTTGCCTACTTGCTCTATCAGTTTGAAAAGACTCACAACCGAGAAGGGCTGACAGGCAAAGGATTTGCCGCCGCTTGAATAACTGTATCGCAGAAGTTTAAGAAACATTACTGCTCTGCGCAAGTCATAGTCCTGTTTCATTTTTATATACAATTCAATGATTTCTTCTGCTTTCAAGTCAGGAAGAATAATCTTCGTCAATTCTAATTCTTCATCAAGGTACTTATCGTCAAACTTTTCCTGTCTAAAGAAATCCCTGATTGCATTAAAATCATCTCTTGAATTTAGCGGATAAAATCCGAGTTCTTTTATGAATGCCATAGGTCTGTCACGCATACAGCGAAAGAGGTTTACAAGATTATGGTTGTAATCGTTGAAAACCTCAAACTTATCAGGCTTTTTCTTGCCTAAAAGTACAGCTCCCGAACCTCCGAACGGTTCAATATATCTTTCGTAATTCAAAGGAAACAGGGCATACAAAATATGAAGGATGGTGGTTTTATTTCCCATCCAACTCACAGGGGTTTTGATTACTTTTCACTCCTCTCGGAATACCAATCGCCCCTGAAACGACAAAAAGCCGTTGATTAAGTATTTAACTCAACCAACGGCTTATATATAAAAACCAATATCAGTCGTTAGGAACGATTGATATTAGTTGTTGTTATTTAATTTTTATCGTTTACTTTCTTGATAATCTTTCCAATTTCAGGAATTACATTCACTGTCACAGCGTTTCCTGCCATTTTGTATAGCCTGCTGTCGGATAGTCCTGTCGCTTTTGCCTTGTCGAACTGCTCGACCGTAAAGCCCTGCAATCTCCAGCACTCTCTCGGAGTAAGCTTTCTGATTCTGCCTATATAGACTTCTCCATTTGGCTCAATAAAGGCTACTGCAAATTTTTCATTATCATCGAGAACATCTGAATTCTCTACAAAAACCCCAGAATGTTCAGCCTTTCGGTTACTGATTCCTGAATCCTGCCTTGCGGTTATGCACCTTGCAATTTCTGTCAGCTTAGGTTCGGGGTTCAGGTCGATGAAATAATATGCCTGAATTACGGAAGTTGTCAGAGTATGCGCTATCTGACTTCCTACTCTGCCACGCCTTGAATTTTGTCCTGAAAAGGAAGTATCAATGCTGTCGCCGGGATATGCGATCTGATAACCGTCTTTGATTTTAGATTTTATCGGCAAACCAAAATTTTCGGTATTTTCAATAAGATAAAGTCCCGAATGACCGCCGAATCCGCCCGAACCGCTTGTAAGCGTACAGCTTAGTCCTTTTGATGAGTAGATTCGTTCACCTTGCGTTGGGTTTTCTTTGTATAAGAGTTTTTCCGCTTGTTTGCGTGAAAGATAATACTTCTCCGGCACATTGTCCTCTAAGATATCCGATAATAAACACTCGATTTCGTGACTGGGGAACTCCGAAATTTTTGCTGTTAAGTACCTGCCAGCATACATCATACCCCTCGTCGGCACAAGCTCTGCTTACTCGTTTCGACCGCAAGCGGTCAAAAGCTAGTCCGCTATGCTGTGCCTCCTCTCCCCAAAAAGCTTACAGCTTTTCGGGGAGCCTGTATTCAATGTATTGAGGATTGTTTCAAATGTTTTGCCTAAGTCATAGTTAAGCAGACCGGGAACATTTTCGAGGAAGAGATACTTAGGTTTTTTAACGGCAGAAATTCGAGCAATCTCGAAAAACAGCGTTCCTCTTGTATCGTCAAATCCTTTTCTGCTCCGGCGATTGAGAAAGACTGACAGGGAAATCCTCCAACAAGAAGGTCGAAATCAGGTAACTGTTCGGGTACAGTTTTTCTTGCGTCATCAAAGTAAAGCTCACCTCCTGTGTCATACATTGCTTCATATGCCTGCCTTGCATATTTGTCGATTTCACAGTATCCGACGCACTCAAAACCGCCTATGGCTTCAAGTCCCGAACGGAAACCGCCGATGCCTGCAAACATATCAAAAAATCTGATTGCCATAAATCTTCATTCCAAACGAAGATTTATTGATTAAACCTCACCTCACATTTCCATTGTCATTCCGCTATCCTCATCAGGAGTTCCATTTTCAACTTCTGATTTAGATTGGTTTTCTGCTTCGATTTCTTCCTGTGTGAGCTTTCTGAATGAGTCCTCACCGGGAACTACACCAAGTGAACGACCATTGTCCCACTCAGGGAATATCGTTCCCATTGAATAAACAAATTTTACTGTTCCCCTTGTACCTGTCGGAACAGGTGGGTAAGGGTCCTTCATACTGATAAGCTCAATTCTTGTACCCGGCGGATACAATTTCTTTGTACTTTCAGCGATTCTGCGCTGTCTTTCATATTCGTTCAAGTTATCTTCTCCAATTTATTTAGTTTTGATTTAAGTAATAGCTTTAGTAGGACTTCTTATTTTTATTGTCACAAAATCAACCTCCATCCTTTTTCTGTTTGTATTGACATTTTTGTTGTCAGAGAAATGTGAGATTTCATTTTCATCACACTCATCATTGCGCCTGTCAAAATTCGGTTTCTGACGCATCTCTCTTTCAAACTTCCTGAGTTCGGGTGTGTCGGTAAAATACATTTAAAATCATTCCTTTCAAATTTTTTGCAAATAAAAAAGGCAACCGTTCTAATCAAAAAAATTAAAACGATTGCCAAATAAAAAAGCAGCCGGTGGACTGCACTTGTCCGAGCAGACAGCATCATATAATTTTTCACTTCTGTTCCCGGTTGCTTTCGAGCAATTTCCTATAAAGTAAAAAAAGAGCCAACTTTATATTTCTATAAAATTGACTCTGTCATAAATTATTAAGTTTTATCAATCAGTAGCAGATAGATTTGCATTTTCATACCGTTAGCGATACTTATTCTTTTTACTGCAATAAAATTTTTCAACCTCATAATAAGGAATCCAAATACCGCACTTTTCAATTTTTTCATAAACAGCAGAAACTATTTCTTCATTTCTTCTTGAATCAGGTGCTTGCCCAATTTTATCGTAAGCATTCTTGTATTCATCATAAAGCCAATTACTAAATTTTTCTTTCTGTGAGTTCTTCAGATGTCTGAATTGCTTATCGGTTCTGATAAGCATACCATCAATTTTTATATGATTATTTCTTGACATTGATTACCCCCAAAAATAGAATTCTTATTTTCGATTAATCCTTGTAATTTTTCGATGGCTTCATCCTTACTTTCAGATTCCTTTACAATCCTTAATACTTCATCCACCAAATTCTGAAAGTCATTATCAGTCATATATGCCATTCTAATCACTCATAATTAATTATCATATATTCTGTTTTTTCGGGTTACCCCAACTATTGGACATTGAGCCAATTTAGATAAAAAAGAAAACAGAGTAGTCAAAAGACTACTCTGTTGTGGCTCCCCCAACTGGGCTCGAACCAGTGACATCATGATTAACAGTCAAGATGTCTATTTTAAAAAAGTCAGTACTTATCGGTACTTTCGGACTTTTCAAGCTGTGTCTGTAGTAAATCTGTAGTAACTGTTGAAATTAAAAAAAATATTTACTTTTTCTAAAAATATTTTTAAAAAGCGCTTGACATATCACGCAATGCGTGATATAATATAGATACAATAAAGAAAGGGGTATTGAAGATGAAAGTTGAATTTGCATATTTAGATGTTTGCAGAAAGCAGATAGAAGAACACACAAACACACTTTTAGACTTGCGTGATAAGTATGAAGTTGTTGTAGATGAAGAAAAGGTTACAAAACTCATAGAAGCACTTGAATATTTCAAAAGTGCATTAGAAACGACACCGATATCGCAGACATAATAAAAAAGGAGAAATTAAAATGACAAACACAATCACAAGAAATATCAGAAACAATAACGGCGAGCTCATTGGAAAATATGAGGTTCTTGTAGAAGAACCCAGACAGATTTACATTGACGGTAAAATCGTTAATGACTTCTCAAAACTCGACTACCACACAGAAAACGAATTGAACAATGTCATTGATGACTTTGAAGAAGGATTCAATGTCATTGAAGACGGCTACGAAGTCTTGAACACATCGAAATTCACGGTTAAAAGAAAAATTGCAAATATTATTTATTATTAATTCAAAAAAAAGGAGCTGAAATCATCTCTTGAACACAATATATATTGAAGAATCTGCCTACTCTTATCTTCGAGAGTGGGCAGACAAAGACCGATTGAAATGCTCATTAGCTGAACCGTTTTTCAAAAAATGTGAAATACGCAAGAAAGATAATCCTGAATGCGTGCTATATGTTGAATCAAAAGGGCTCCAACGAAAATTCTCTCTGAAAATCAAAAAGAAACTTTTCGCAAAAGGTGAGTTTTTTCCTACTCCGGAAGGTACGAACGATTTTCAACTGCACTATAAGCTAGCCAAGGAAACTGAAACAGGACAAGAACAGCTTGATGTAATGATGACCTTAATAACATCGTATGTTCATACGAACGCTTTCCTATGGTATGGAAATTTTCTCGATCGTGATAAGCGAGAGTTTTCCGCTGTCGGAACAAATCAAAAAGGCGACAAAACAATTGTGTTCAGACCTTTTCAGAACCAACTATACGCTGCATCAGTCGGCCGTCACAGAAGCCCCGAAGGTGTGTTCCAAGTTCGCGGACACTTCCGCAGATATCAGACCGGTAAGGTCATTTGGATTGATGGTTTTATGAAGGGGGTTGATAAGATTGACAACAATTAAAGAGGCAAGGCTCAGCGCCGGATTAACTCAAGCTCGAATGAGCGAGATTCTCGAAATCCCCAAGCGAACCATAGGCGATTGGGAAACCGGCAAAAGAACGCCACCCACATATGTCGAAAAACTTGTAATCCGCGAGCTTGAAAGGATTGCGAAAGAAAATGATAATAAATGACAAAACTCCCCTCACCTATCTTCAATGACAGTGCGAGGGGGGAATATTTTTGCAATTATGTGTTTGTTATTTTGTTATGTAGTTTGTTTAATCGCTGAATTTATTCTTTCCTCAGCAATTTTGTAATACTTTTCGTCAAGTTCAATGCCGATAAAATTGCGGTTTGTATTTATGCAGGCAACTCCCGTTGAACCTGAACCCATGAAGCAGTCAAGGACGGTTGCGTTTTGTGAAGTAGTTTTTTTAATCAAAAATTCAAGGAGTTCAACAGGTTTTTCATTCGGGTGAATTAACTTATACGGTGGCACCCTTGGAACGGAAATCAAGTCCTGTGGTCGCCCACTTTTGAATTTAAAATCATCGTTCGGTATCCAAATGATACTCTCGTATCTGCCGCCGAATGCCTTTTTAAGATTGCCCATACTATGACTTTTTTTGTCCCAAATAAGAACATTTTTCGGCTTTAAACCGTTACGAATAAACTCATCAATGAAAATCTGCTGAACGTTCCAACGAGTGAAACATAAGATGCCTCCTGTTTTTGCAATTTTTGACTTTATCAATGGGATAAAATCTGTAAATGGCTTTTTATCATTTAAGATTTTTAGACATTCTTTTCGTTTTGTCTTTGCGCCACACTGATTGATAATCAATTCCGTAAGGCGGATCTGTCAGCAACAGGTCTATGCTATTTTCGGGCAAATTTTTCAATACTTCAAGGCAATCGTTTTGATATAAATTTACCGTTTTCGTCACCCCATTTCTTTATTTATGGCATCCGCACCGCCACATAAAATTTGCAACGGTGCGAAATATTTAACATCAGCCGAGTGCCTTTTTTGCATTTGCAATTTTTTTATCTTTAGCCCAATTGCAATCATTGATGAGATGATAAATTGCATTGACTGTCTTTTCATTGACAACGCCGTTATCTGTAATTTCAGCTGCTCTCTGTGCCTCTTTAACAGCCTTTAGCGTACCGTCACCAAAACCGTTTGAGTTGTCAACCTTTGTCTTGATAATCTTCATATTGTACAAAGTTATCAACTGCTTTTTGAATGCGAGTGTTGCTGTGTTATGTGCGCCGTATTTAATCATTTCTTCTACCTCCGTGTTTGTTGTTTTACCGCCGAGCTGTGCGGTTACTTCGTCTGCAAGATTACCAAGTCTATTGTAAAGCCAGTCGCCCGGGCAAGATTTATTCGCAAACCATCTGTGTACAGTCAAGACCATTTCGCCTGATTTTGGCGAATAATTCAGTGTCTTGTCCTCATTGCCAAACCAAAGCAGTTTCGTTTTGCCGTTACGCTTGCAGATGTCAACGCAGAGTGCAACGAGTTTGTTATAAACCTTGCTGTTCATGGTGTACGGAGCTACCGTGTCGCTTGCACATTCGATTGTTACCGCCCTCTGGTCATTGGCATTGCTTGATGAACACCACGAGCGATTGCCCTCATCTACACAAAGCAACACTCTTCCGTCATAGCCGATTCCGTAGTTACAGCTTGCTTCGCAGGCTGTGTTCATAAAGATATTACCGAGGGTTTCGACTGAACACTGACCTACAACGCAGTGCGGAGTAATGCGGTCGATACTGTGTGTACGCTTACCGCTGTGATTTGGCGATAATTTAGTGTAATTTACAAGTTTTGAATTACTCATAGTCATTCCTCACTTTCATTTTTGTTGTACTTATACGCTGATAAGCCGAGCAATGCACCAAGGCAGGTGTCAATGGCCGTAATAGTGCCGACAACCTGTTCGCCGTATGGCAAACCCCAAATGCCTGTAAGTGCAAAATAGAGCGTGCCGAGGGCGGGCAGTACGATAAGTGCAATGTACTTTAAAATGTCATAAATCTTGTTACTCATAAAAATATCATCCTTTCGTTAATTTAAATCATCGGCAGAGTGTGCCGACTGATTGAGGTACTTATCAATCTTATTGATTGCCTCGGTCACTCGACCGTTGCAACCCTGCTGTTTTAAGCCGTCAAGACAAGCACGCAGAGCGTACATAGTCAAGGTCTGTTCGTTTTTGATTTTCTTGATTTCGGTGTTCTGCTTTTTGTTATTTTCGATAAACTTAAAAATGCCGAAAATCAGACCGCTGATAACGGTTAATGCCGATATGATTTCAGCAAGCAATAAAATGTCAATCTGCATTGTTTTCGCTCTCACTTTCTGTCGGCCCGTCAGCTGTCAGAGCGTCGCCCCATACAGCCATTACAGCATTGTAATATTCATCAGACAAGACTTTTCTTATCTGTTCTCTGCCTGATTCGTCATTCATGTAGGCATTGCGGATGTTTCCGCCGACCTGCATTTCTTCACCGTTAAAGGTCAAAAACTGCTGTCTGAGTACCGACACGCTGTCCTTTGTGAGCATATCGAGTGTGATTTTTTCTTTAAGTTCCATAATTTTTACCTCCGTTATTTAATTTTGTACGAACAAATCACATTAATTTGCTCGCCGTCTGCGAATGTATATGCGGTCTTATCCTGAGTCGAAAACTGTAGCCAAGTGTTATTTTTCGGAATGGCAAATTTAAAGAGCTTGCCAAGGTTTGAAATACCGACACAAAAAACATTGTCCTCGGAAATACATTTGTACGGCAAATCAATCATTGGACACGTGCTATTGCCGCCAAGAGATACTGCGTTCATTTTGACCGTTGCACTGACAATTACAACATCACCAATCGTCTTATATGCACAGCTTGCACTTTTGATTTTATCGGCAACGGTTGAATATGGCGTAAGCGTTGATGTACCGCTTTCTATGTTTGAACTGTCATATTTACCGTCAAGTGAGGCTTGGGTTGTCTTTTCAAATGCCAAAATTTCGTCTGCAACCTCTGGGACGCCCTCTGCAACTTCATTCGGTAAGTAGATTGATTCTTTTTCAGTAATCATAATTTTAGAAACTTTGAAAGTAGCACCACTACTATAAATACCAAACCTAAGCGTTATAAACGACGTATTATCTCTTGTGACAAATGTCCCTTTACCATTATTTATTTTTACAGCAGTTCCATCGGTAGCGATTCCATTAAGAAAAATTATAGTATTGCAACTATTTTTGGTTGCAATATAATATACCCAATATTTAGTATTCGGTTTTACACTTATTTTCATTGTTTTAGCGTAAGGTAACATCCAACTATTCGTATAAGTGTCTTTTTCTGTAGAGGTAATGGTAATTGATTTTTCATCAAAATTCAATTCATCAAGTGTACCGTGATAAACTGGTGAACTTAATTTTTGCAATTCCTTCGCCCAAGCATCGAAATCAAAAATATTCGAGCTGTTAACAAGGTCAGCTTTGTTGCCGAGCAGATTATCAGTTTCTGTTTTAGAATAGACAGAATTTGCATTGGCTTTGTCACCAAGAAGCTCGTTCGTCTCTTCTGATGAGTAGAGTTCATTTGCCTTGTAATAATAAGCGTCAAGATATTTGATACTCGGATAATTAGTACTGCTGTCTGTGATGTCCGTTTTGGAACTCACTTTGTTTGAATCATCCTCTTTCCCTTTAAGAGCATTGGCTACATCTGTTGCGTTTGCCTTGCCTGTAAGGGCTTTCTCTGCCGTCTGCATTCGTGCTGACAACTGACTGACCGTGCTTTTTTCGGCTTTGTTAGACACGGACGAATCAATCCCGTTAAGCCTTGCGTTGAGGTTATCATAATCACCTCGTGCCGTGGCAACCTCTCTACAGATTTCAGCGGTCGTGCCAGCGCTGTCTTTATTGATCATGCTCTTGTCAAGAAGACTTGGAGTCACTTTAACTTTTAAAGTCAGCGGAGTATTTAACACCTGCGTTTCGCCGTTTGCAATCTTAATTTCGATTGCCAAGAAGCCCGACATAGACTTGAAATTTTCGAGCGGAACAGTAATAACATCTGCCGTGCTGTTCAGGGTGCAAGCGACTGAATCTGAGATTAAATATCCGTCCGTCGCAAAAGTCGCTGTTGCTGTGCAATCTGCAAAGGTCAATTTTTCACCGCTTGCCGTCAATGTTACATCAAGATAGCGGACGGCTTTATCGTTTACATTTGCAATTGCAACAACATTTGGTGCATTTCGATTATTAATATCGATTGTAATTGATTTATGTGCTAAACTAATTGCCATTATTTTTTAAACCTCCTTTGAATTTTCAGTAAGTCAGACATCGACATACTTAAGTCGCCGATTGTAATTTCCTTGTATTTCTGAGATACGCTATCGTAGACCGTTTTTGAAATTCTTCGGTTCAAATTCGTGCCGTCCGGCATTACAACCGTCACTTCATCGTAAAGTTTGATTGCGTGCATTTTAGTGAGCTCGTTTTCAAGAGTTACCCTTATACTCAGGGTTTCCGCTGTCTGTTCTGTTGAATAGTTGTAATCGGCGACCGCATTCCGTAAGGCATCTCTGACTTCTTCGTAGTTTTCGCCGGTGCTTGGATTTAAAGTAAATTTCTTGATTTTGCTCGAGCAATCATACAAATATGTGTTTTTTATGCTCCGTTTTAGTCCTGTTTCATATGGTTCAGGGCTTGACACGACAACTTCTTTATTATTTATAGTGTTGCATCGTGCATAGGGCATAACATGCGTGTAGTAGTTGCCGATTTCAGCAGTCTGCTTATATTCTGACACATTAGCGCCGAAAGCAATTCGATAGCCGCTTTTCGCACCTGCTGTACTGATTTTTCCAAAGTAAATGTCAAAATTATTAAAATACAGAACACCGTCAAACTGATTTATCAACCCTTCGTCATCGTCCTTGAAGATATCCTCAAACTTTACTGCCTGCGAGTAGCCTAAGTAAATTCTTTTCTTTGCTGTGATTGATGAACTGAAACTAAACCACTTATATGGGGCCTCCGTAAACCACATATGCAGAGGTTCTCCTACTATGCTGTAGTCTCGCATAAAGTGGTCAATGAGTTCTTTCGGCGTGCCATACATCGATCCGTCCATTGCACGAGGAATTGTTCCGTTCTGAAAGAACATTCTTGACACATGTTCGCCCGATACGGTTAAATCACCGTTTTTATCAACCTCTATTTTTGTGACATAAAAATACTGTGGCTCAGATACATTATTTACTTTCGCTTTAATATATGAAGTTATTTTAATTTTGGACGCAAGCTTATCTGTGCTTTTTATTTTCGCACTAAAGCTGTATGTGCCATTTTGCTCCATTGTCACCAAAAACTCGGTGCATTCAGTCAAAAAACCGAAACCGTTAGATTCAAACAATGGGGTTGAATTTTTGTAAAAATCAGCAATGTTGTACAAGATAGGGTACATTACAATCTCCTCCAATTCGGCTTAATTTCAATGTCAGTAAACGCATTTGCGCTTTTTCCTGAGAGCTTTATTTTATTCCAACCGGGCAAAAGCTTTGGGAACTCTGTACAACTTATGCAATTGTTCGCCAAGCTCGTGCCATTATTGAAAGAAGCGGACTGCTGTTCGGAATCAAGTTCAATATAATCCTTATCCGATGATGTTTTAACAGTTAAAGTTTGACCACCATTAACCGTCAGCGTCAACGGATTAACTTTTGCACCTTTGTTGATGATTTTTATTAAAGGCTCTGCGGTGTAATTTTCAGGATTATAGACTTCGATTTCTGCGCTTTGTGTCGAAGTTAATTTCGGTCTGATAATCTCTTGCCCTAAATCACTGTACCAAAACGGTATTCGGCTAAAATTTATTGTTGTCGACAAACAAAGAGGTGCAACTTCTTCTATTGGTTCAATTCCTGTACAAACTGCTTTTGTAAAATAGCCAGGATTATACGTGTCCCTAAAGATTTTATATTCGCCGTCCCAAACGGTAAGCCATTCTGCAAACGCTCTTACAAGCTCTGCATTGCTTTCGTTTGACACAATGTACGGATAACTGTTGACTTCAAACTGCATTTCGACATTGTCAAAAACACCATTGTCACAAATTACTCCGCCATTTTTGCCATAAACCGAAGTAAAGTCAAAATTACGCTTTGCAATTTGATATTTAGGAGGTGTAGTTATAAAAAAGCCTAATGTCCGTAAATCAGTGCCGTTATATGTAAAACTATGCCTCATCTTTAACCTCCCAATTTCGACGCTTCGCTGTCAAGTGTCTGCACAATCGCAGTTGACACACGGCGGTTAAAATCATCAATATCCATGTCATTATTAATTACCACATCCCCAGCGAGCTTAATTTCAATCGTAGGTGAATTTGTAACAATTTTCGACATCTGACCATTTACCGCTGCGTTTTGGCTTTGTGTGCGAATGCCCGCGAATTTATTGTTAATCGATCCGATTGGATCACCTTCAACAGCTGACAGAGCTCTCGAAGTTAAAGACCTTACTGTTTTTTGCGTTTCTTCAATTTCATCGGCGATTCCAAGACGATAACCCTCGCCGAAGTAAGCTCCAAGTTTTCTCGTCTTTTTTGATGGTGAGTGTGAATCCTGTGCATTTGCAAGAGAAATAAGACCTGTCTCTGCGAGTTGTCTTGCCTGCCTATTCGTTTCCGCGTGAAGACTTCCTGTAGGTCCGCCTTCACTTAAACCTTTAATGTAGCCCTGCGTAAAATCCTTACCTTTTTGATAGCCTTTGTCGTAACTCCCTGAAAGACTGTTTTCGGCTTTGTTGAGAACCTTTTTGCCTGATTTATCAACTTTTTCGAAGGCATCTTCGTTCTTCATGCCATCACTTACGCCCTCGGTTCCGTTTTTGCCTGCTGTTTCGCCGTTGCCTTCAAGTTTATTGAGTTCACCGGTTGCTTTATTGACAAGCTCTTTAGCATTATCAACCATTTTTTGAGTTACACCCGGTTGATTTTCATCCATTGCAGTTTTTAACAACTCATAGTTTGCGGTAAAGTTTGCAAGCTGGTTTTCAAGGCTTTCTCTTGAACCTGTTTCAGCATCAATGAAACCGTTTTTGATTTTCTGCTGTTGTGCGTTGATTTCGTCAGCTTTGCCCGTAGCGATTGCGGCAACCGTGCCATACATATCGGTGTATTTAGCAAGCTCGATTTCTGCCCTTTCCTGCAATTCTTCGGCTTCTTCAATTTGGTCTTTTGTTATGCCTTCAACACCGTCTTTGTACGCCGTCCTTAAATTCTCGGCATTTGTCCTAAAATCATTGACCTGCTGTTCGAGAGCAGCTTTGTTACCGGTGGTGTAAGTAACAATGTTGTTAGACAAGTCCGACATTGCGGCTTTAATTTCTTTTGTGTTACCTTTAGCGTTTGCCGCTGTGAGATTCTCATAATTTTGGATTGTGGTGTTATAATCAACTACTTTTTTCTGATATTCCTTATACTTGCCATCTGCTTTGTCAAACTCTATTTGTTTAGCCTTTAAATTGTTTTTGGCTTCATTTTGCGCCTCGCTGTAAGCTCTTCCGACGGATTTTGATAAATCTTCAAAATGTTTATACATATTTTCGCCGTTTTGAAAATCTTTGAGTATTTCTTGGTAATACTGCTGAGATATTTTGCCGTTTTCAAAACCCCAGCCTGCATATTTCAAAGCCGTTTGACCTGGCGAAAGTCCAGTGACACTCATTTGTGTAACTTTTGCCTTAGCTAAACCTACATCTTTTTGTGCGCTTTTTTTTGCTACATAACCATTTGTAACATCATTTTTTGCGCTTTTTAAGCCTGACACAGCAGTTTGATAGGGCTCTTCAAGTGCCGACAACATTGCAAGCGCTTTTTTTGATTCAAGTGCTTTATCCATAGAGCCTTTAAGGTCTTTGTAGGACTGAATAACATTGCCGTTCCAAGTGATTTCATCGTTTGTAACTCGGCTCAATTCATTGGTAATAAATTTTGCTCTGTCCTCGTAACCTTTCTTGACTTTACCGTTTTGGTCTACAATGCCTTGCAATTCGCCCCACAAATTTTCATAATATTGAAATTCGCTTTCAACCTCAGCCGCTGCATCTTTTTTGCTCTGAACATATTCATCATTGGCATCTTTCAGCTCTTTGATTTCTTCTTTTGCTTTTTCCTGAGCTTCGTTAAGTTCTTCTTGGGATTGTTTTGCACTGTCGTTAGCCTCTGAAAATGCCCAAATTTCGCCTATAGCACCAACAACTAAACCTGCAACTAATCCCCACAAATTTGCTTTTTGAGCAGTGTTAAGTCCCTCTTGTGAGATTTTAGCGGCATCTGTTGCCGCTTTCAAAGACTTGTAAGCTCCCCACAGATTTTTGATTTCTGTAACTATTTTAGTGGCCTTTTTACCCGACCAAATAGCAGTAGTTAAAACACCAATCTGTTTTAGCGTCGGAATAATATCATCTGTATGCTTGCTCGCAAATTTACAAAGTTTTTTTACTTCGGGGAATAATGATTTGCCGATGGGATTAATGACATCGGTCTGCACTGTTCTGCCGAGGCTCGCCCAATCGGCTTCGACATCGTCGTATTTGATGTCTTTAATCTTTTTCATGGTATTTTTGGTCTTGTCGGCAGAGCCATTAACTTTCATTAAGGCTTTGACGCCGTCGATTCCCAAATCTTCCCACATCGTACCGAAGAGGTCAACGCCTGCCTGATTCTGCTTGACCTTATCGTCCATCTCGAAAAGAGCCTTTAAGACTTCTGATGTTGCTGATTTTGCGCTGTCTCCGCCTTTTGCAAATCTTGCCTGCAAATCCTCAATACTACCTTTTGTGCCTTTGCCTGCTGATTCGAGATTTGCAAGATTTTCTTTAGCGGTTTTTAACGCCTCGGAGTATTCGGCAATTTTGTCAGCGTTTTTTTGCTTTGTCAATTCGCTTGTTGAACTGTTAAAACCTTTTTGCTCCTCTTTTGCATAGTAAAGATTTTTTTCGAGCTTTGCGACTTCATCTTTGGCTTTTTGAATGTCCTCAGCTGAGGCTTTTGCGCCGTAGCCAAGAAGAGTAAATCCCTCCTGCGTACTCGAGTTTGTATCTTTAGAACGGATTCCAAACTCTTTCATGGCATCGCCAAGCTTGTCGATACTGAAAGTGCCTGCTTTAGAGCCATTTTCAAGCGAATTAAAAAATTCATTTGCATCATAGCCGAGTTGCTTATAATGTACGGAGTATTCATTGATTGTATCAAGCAAATCGCCGTTTTTGTTAAGGCCTTTTTGACTGCCCTGAGCAATAAGGTTAAACGCTTCATCGCCCGTTACGCCAAACTGCTCCATAAGCATGTTGACCGCTCTCAATGTTTCGACAAAATCATAATCGTATGTATCTCTCAATGTAAAGAGATTTTCGGTCATATCTTTAAGCTTACTTGGATTGGTCTCGTTCGTTGTCTGCTTAATTAAAGCAAGGACATTTGCAACTTCTTCCTGAGATTCGCCGAAATTTCCTGTGTAAACATCTTCAAGGACATTTTTGTACTTTGCCATCTCCTCAGCGGTCAAGCCGGTTTGAGCCTGCAAGGAGTTTAAAGCCTTTTCTTCGCTGTTTGCACTTATGACAGCTCCGGTTAACGCTCCGCCGACCGCTGTTGCCGCTGCACCTGCTTCTTTTAATGTATCACCGACAGCGGATTTGAGATTGTCAGCAGAGGATTTAACATCATCCATTTCCTTTTTAATTTTGGATAAATCAGTTTTATTTGACTTATTTTCAAGATTTTCAATTCCGTTGGTAACTTTATCAAATTTATCTCTTGTCTTGTCGAGCTGTTCGCCAAAGGAGTCAAGTTTGCTTTTTGCTTTTTCGACTTCACGCTGATATGCCCTGTACTGTTCGGTTGAGATTTCGCCGTTTTTTGCCTGTTCTTCAACTTGGTCTTGTACATCAAGCAATTGATTAAGAGCAGACCGACTCTTATCAATCTGCTCTTTCAATACTTCTTGTTTTTGGGCGAGCAGAACGGTGTTTTCAGGGTCGAATTTTAATTGCTTATCAATCGCAGTCAATTCTCTCTGCAAGCTCGAGGACGAGGACTGCACAGCTTTTAAAGATTTCTGCAAGTCTATCGTATCGCCTGCAATCTTGACGGTGATGCCTTTAATCGTTGATGCCATATCTGTCCTCCAATTTCCTATATTGGTTCATAAACTCGCTATACTGCTTTTCCGAGATTTCTTTACTTTCAAATCTTTCTGTAACGAAAGGCAATACAGATTTCATTTTCTGAAATTTTTCTTCATCTTCATGGATGTTTTTATTGTTTCGTAAAGCGAAATAGGTTTCGACATAATCAAGCACGAAACCTATTGTGAATCTTTGTAGATCTGCGACAGTCAGACCACACCTGACGGCATAAGATAAGACCTCTTTCGCCGTCAGGAAAGTTTTTAATCCGTTTGGGTCGCTGTCGCAGGAACTTTTGGGCTGTCGCTTTTTAAACTGTCAACAATAAGGTTTATAATCGTGTCTGTCGCCGAAATAGCGTCCTTAATGCTGATTTCTTTCGCCCAAGTCTTAAAGTTGGGAATTGTATCGTCTGCCGTCTTTGCCGCTGCCCACAAAAGCTTTACGGCAGAACCAAATTTAACATCATTGAGGTTCTTAACGAGAATACGGTCGGCATCACGCAGAAAGCTGTGACCTTTGAATGTGTCCTCGTAGATGAGCATTGTATACGCCGTAACCTCAACCTCAACATTTGTATTGTTAATAACAACTGTGTCTTTCATTAGCTCTTAGCCGCCTTTGTAGTGTCTGATGAGGCCTGATCTGTAGGAACTGCCGATTTTGCAGCCTTTACAGCCTTTACAGTAGGAGTTACAACGCTTTCGGGCAGAGTATCTGCATATGATGTGTAGCGCACAAAGTCATTGTCAGGGCGTGGTTTTGACGTGATTGTAAATGTTGGGAACTGTGGATCAAAGTTACCCTCGGATGTCTTGTCGTTTCTGCTCGCTCTTGCAGCTGTACAGTCAAAATATGTGTCAATCTCGTAGAGCTTGTCACCTTTGTATGTTTCCTTGGCAGCGAGGAGGGCAAATCTTGGCATTACCTTAATGCCGCCCTTTTCGATGATACCGCCTTCAGTTGCTTCATCATTGCCGAACCAATCTTTTTCGATGTCGTCGACTGCTGAAATAAGCTCAAGACTGATTGTGTAGCCGCCGTTCGCACTTGCTACGATGATAGGCAAACCGTCAGCATAGATCGTGTTTGAATCGCCAATAGGCTCTGCACCGATACTTCTGCCGCCTGCTCTATCAGACTTAAACCACACGGGCTTACCATATGTGATTTCGCCTGTGGTACTTTCTGTAAGTACGGCATAACCAACTTTTCTAATAGTTTTGTTCATTAATAAGCACTCCTTATGTTTTTAAATTCTTTTTATACCGCTCAAATCACCGCCGCCCATAGCTTCCGATGATTTAATGAGCTTTTTTATTCCGGCTTCAAATTCGCCGTGAATTTTCTCTGTAGCCGGAGCAATATGCACTTTCGGTTGTACCGTTCCGCCTTTTTGGCCCCTCTTTTTACGAGTTTTTTCGAGGAGGTGTGTAAGCCGGTACTCAGGTTTAGCGGCATAAACCGTTTTTTCATAAAACCTAAATGTTTCGTTTGTGATTTTAACTCTAAACGATTTGCGATATTTTTTTCTTCTGCCTACAGGTGCATTCTTTTTGATTTCGTTTTTAAGTTCTTCGGCTTTTTCATCAACCAACAAACACACGCCCATTTGGATGTCAGCTGAATAGGTTGACAGTTCTTTCGACAGGGCATCTCCGAGACGGTCGATACCGACTTTTTTGTAATTACTCATCGAAAATCACGCCCAAAGTGTAATAACTTACACAAAGTTTATTCGTTGTGTCCCACGCTCGGTTCGGTTTTTTCCAACCTAAACCGTTTTCAGACATCCATTTTTCAAACTTTGTTTCACTTGTATGGTCATCTTTCGCTGTGTAGAGTTCTATGATGATTTTTGCAGTTTTCCAAAGCAATTTTCCGTCCGCGTAAATGCCTGTTTCCTCATCTTTAAAGTAAACGAGGTAGGGAGCAGGGGTTGATTTGTTGTAATCTGCCTCTACATATTTAAAGCCACAGCCTTTGATAAGTTCAACAAATTCGTCGAAATCCTTAAAAAACATCTTCGTCACCCTCAAATAAACCTCTTTGCGATAAACTTAAAATTGAACAAGAGGGATTTTTGCTTTTATCGTGCTGAATTTGTTCAATCTTGAACCTTGTGCCGTCAATGATGACCGCCATATCCGTTCGCAAGCTTTCGTCCTTGTGGATATGTATGACTTTTGACAATTCAATGTCATTTTGTTTCGCACCATAAAAACGAGTTACTCCGATTTTTTCATTGCCAAAACGATACTTTTTCAAGCTATCGGCAATAATATCGTCGTTTTCGTCCGTTTCGTAGATTTTTGCAAGTCCGTCATTAAATGTCAAAAAATCAATGTTATTCTTCAGTATCATACATTCGCACCTCGTATTCCTGCCTTAATTTCAAAATTTCGCTTTCAAAATTATGGTCGAACATTTCAACAGCGTTCGAGTAAGCATAACGGCAGTAATCAAACAGCAAACTTCTTGCTCTTGTTGGTCGTTCAAAATCCTCATCAGTAAGCAGAGGGTTGTACTCACAGAGGTGCTGTTTTCCATTGGCTATGATTATCTCAATTTTTGACTTTGTACTTTCATCGGTTTCGATATGTTCGCGGTCAAAATCAAGCATATTAACTACATCGTTCATGATTCCCATCGTTCAACACCTCCGTGAAAAATTAAGCTGTTGCTGTCTGATTAAGGGTTACTTTAATTTCGGCAGGATTGAGTGCTGAAATATCAAGCTTAAGAAAATCATTCGTGTGAAGCGAAAAGCCTGTTGCGTACGCTTTAACAAGATAAACTCTGTTATCTTCAAGGAACTGATACTGGTCTGAATAGTCGAGCTTTCCTTCCTTGCCTGTGGAAAGGCAAGCTTTGTATTTTGAAAGCTGACCGATAACAGCCGTGCCCTCTGTCACCATTTCAGATGGGTAAACATTAGTCGGGAACGGGAAAAGGTTGTTTTTGTACGAGCCGTCTGTGGCAAGCACAGTTGTTGCAGGGATAATCTTTGTGAGATAATCAACAGGATTTACGATAAGGTCAACCGATGTAATGTTGTTGGTTTTACCGCCCTTGCCCTTTGCGAGTTTTGCAACGACATCCATATATGACTTAATGTCAAGGCTTGTGAGCTTTGTTGCTGTTTTTTCGGTGTAAGCGTTTGCTTTTACTGCTCCTTCCGGATCTTTGAGCATACCGATAGGTTTGCCGTTACCGTCGCCGTTGATGAAGCCGTCCTCGAGGGCATATGCGAGCGCATCAGCAAGGATTCTGCGGACATATGCGTCGATGTATATAGCGCCAAGGTCGAGTATATCCTTCGGAACGGGGATAAAGGCACTTACCTTTGATGTTGAGAAATCCTTTTCCTGGATTGTGCCGGCAAGCTCCTGTGTGATTTTTGAGCTTAAAGCGCCCCAAGCGGCAAGCTGTTTTGTGTCTGTGGCAAAAATCGCCTTAACAGAGCCGTATGTGTTTTCGATGCCGATTGCATCAAGCAGCGGATGATTGTTTGTAATGTCCTCAAGCACGGTGTCAAGAATCGTCTGAGGAATTGTAACATCAAGACCTGTGAGAGCCTGCTTAACATCGGCAGATTTTGCCGCTGTGACAAAATTGTTATAAAACTTCTGCTCTGCGCTTGTAAGCTGTCTGAATCCTCTCTTGGCAAGGATTGTGTTATCGGCAGTTTCGCCAATTTCCTGTGCGACCTCAATGATTGACTGCTGAATACTATCAGCATAGGCGTTGAGAGCCTCGGTCATTTTTGCTTCATCTTTGGAATCAATGGCAGTTTTCAAGTTCTGCGCAAACTTTGCTTTTGCGTTTTTAATCGCATCAAGATTCTTCATTTTTTAAATCTCCTTTATAAATAATTTTTGTTTTTGAAGTATTCTTCAATAAAGCCAAAGCTATCCTTTTCTTCGGGATTTTTCGGCTTGGGCTCAGGTGGTGTCTGCGGTTCAGGCTTTGCACCAAGCATTTTTGCAAGTTCTGCCGCTGCCTGTTTTGCTTTTGGATTCTTCTTTTGCTGTGCATCTTCAACAATCTCTTTTGATTCGGTTAAGTCAACCGGATCAATAATTTCGTCACACAAGCCGATATTGAAGGCTTCCTCTGCCGTCAAAAATGTTTCAGCATCAAGAAGCGGCTCGAGGGTTTCTCTTGTGAGCTTATCGCCTGCATGCACAAGGTAAGAGTTTGTACTTGCTTCACTGATTTTGTCAAGCTGAGCTGCAACTTTTCTATGCTCTTTCGCATTTCCGTAACAACCGCCGATCGCATGATGAATCATCATTGTTGTGTTTGACGGCATTATAATCTTATCAGCCGCCATTGCGACGACAGAGGCAATTGAACAAGCCATACCGTCAATGTATGCAGTGACTGGCACACTCTGCCGTTTGAGCAAATTGTAAATTGACACGCCTTCATCAACAAATCCGCCTAAGGAATTGATGTAGATTTCAATGCCTTCAATTTCGCCTGCTTTTTCAATCGCCTTGCGAATATATTCGGCGCTTGTCTTGGATTCTAAGAGGTCGCCCCAAATATTCAAGTAAGTCGGCTCGATTTCGCCATAAAGATATATCTGCAAGACACTCTGATTTTCAGCAATCTGCTTGATGTCGTAATTTCTACTTTTCATTTATTCATTCACCACCTTTCAGAGCGTTTGCTATTGTTTGGTAATTTTTGGTAAGATAATATGTGTGTGCCCAAGTTTCAGAGCAGGGAAGCATATTGCAATATTTTTGAGCCTGCGCAGGTGTTAGCACACCGCTGGCAATTGACTTATCAAGATTGTTTGCCTGACTGATTGCGTCAATGTGTCTGACTGTCGTTGTGTCAATCAGTAGATAATTACCGTTGCTAAATTCGGTAGCGCCGAATCTCTTCTTGGTGATTTCCTGTTCAAACATATTTGCAATCGGATCAATTGCATTACCAATAGCGCAATCCATTGCATCAGACAATTGCGATGCTTCACCACTTAAAATTGCCGGCGGAATGTGCAAAGCGTTGCCGACAATCGTGTACGCCTCAGTTTTCAACTTCTGAATATCATTAATCTCGCTGTTCGTAGTCTTTCCGGCATCGGTTGACGGCTCGGTGTAGTGCATGCCTTTGTACAGAGGCATAACAGCGTTTTTATTTGCGTAAAACGCTTTAAACTGCTTTGCCAAAACTTTGTTGTAAGTTTCAGCGAAGTTTTCGTCGCCGAAGCTGTAATTATCCATCTCTAAGATGCCTTTGTGTCCGACCGCTTTGTTATATCTTTCTTGAGCTGACAACATTAACTGCTCGTAAGTGTTGCACATATCCGATAACAAGCCGTTAAGAGCAAAGTTGTTATATCTGAGGTAAATTACCTCGCTCTCTAAAAAAGTGCGCTGATATGTAAAATTTCGGCAAGTAACACTGCTGAAAGAATCATCAATCAATGCGTGTTCTGTTCTTGAAAAGCTGTCCGCAATTAAAAGCTGATTGTCGGCTGTTTCGATAACTAAAAGCTCATTGTCAAAAATCAGTTTTGCGACAGCCTGTGTAAAAAATTCGATTTTGGTTTGATGCTTATTTGGCGAATAGTTCCACAGATAGTATTCAGCTTTGCGACTTTCACGGTTATTGTTTACCGTCACAAATTCGCACTTTGCCAAGCTTCTTGCGATAAAATCAATCGCCGTAAATAAAGCAAGTTCGGTCAGGTGAAAACTCTGTTCGGTTGAGTGATTTTCAGATGTAAATTCCGCTGCAACTGCATCTTTTTTGCCGAAAATGCTACGGAAATAATCAATAATTTTCATTTTCTCACCTGCCTTTTTCAGCGTTTTTTATTCTTTCCTCAGCAATTTTGTAATACTTTTCATCAAGCTCTATTCCGATAAAGTTTCGGTTTGTGTTTGTGTTTACGCAGGCAACACCTGTGCTTCCACTTCCCATACAATTATCAAGGACTAAATCACCCTCGTTTGTATATGTTTTGATTAAGTATTCAAGCAAGTCAACTGGTTTCTGTGTCGGATGAAATCTTTTTGTGTTCTGAATCGCATTAAATTTTTGAATGCTTGTTGGGTACCGAACACCTTCATTATGTGTAATAATTTTTTTCCCTCCACCGTACACTTCACCGACATTACCGCCACCTGATATATAAGGTTTTCCTTTTGTAAAACATGGCTTATATCGCAATTTCTTTTTACCAAAAACACAGATGATTTCGTAATTCTTCAACGGTTGATTTTTAGCATTCAAGAAATTTGTTCCCTGCGGCTTCTGCCATATCCAATCATATTTATACATTTTCAAATTGCTACTTCTTAATTTCGTTGCAAACGGTTCCTGTGCAAATAAAACAATCGCGGCATTATCTTTAATTATCCGATTGTATTCTTGCCATAGTGGTTCAAAAGGAATAATTGAATCCCATTTGCATCGTGTTGTTCCGTACGGTAAATCACAAAGTATCATATCGGCGATGTTGTTTGGAATGTTTTTCATTAATTCAAGACAATCGCCCTGAAAAAGTTTCACCATTTTTCATCACCTCACATTAAAATACAATCGCGTTAAAGCAATTCTCAATTTCATCAACCGTCATTGGCTGATTTTGTTTCAGCAAATCAAGCTGTGTATATGCGGCGACAAACGCCATAAATCCATCTGTCTTTCGTGATTTTGGCTCAATCTTTCCGTATATGATATTGCCGTTTTTATCTTCAACAGCAGAAGTATTGTTTGTGTACCATCTCATCAGAGGCGAGTCGCCCCAAATTATCCTGTGATTTGCAAAATCAGAAGCAATTAAAGGAGCAACAAGCATTTTGTCTGACGGCCTTACAAGTTTAAGATTATTTCTGCCTTTACGGTCACATTCAAAACCTAACTGCATTAACGGCTCTTTGAGTAATGTATAGCGGTAGTTATCTAACGCACCACCGACGATGTTGTAATGCTTTTTTTGCTCTTTCAACCAATCAGCTACAATTTCGGGAGGTATTTCTGCTCCATCAACCCTTTGTAAATCCGGCTGATGAGCGTATGGAAATTTAATTCGCCCAAGGTCTGAGGACTGCGAGCAATACCACGAAAATGGCTTCCATACGATTTCACCGTCAATCAAAAACATTAAGCCGATACCCAAAAAGTCAGTAGTTTTGGTGTAGTCAACGCCAAATATGCACGGCTTGCCTTCAAGGTCGGGGAGAGGCCTGTTTGTAGCTTTGATATTTTCCCATGAGGTTACAGGATTCGCTTCTGTTCCCTGTGGACGGTTCATTCTCTTCGTCATGAATGAAGAGTTATTATTCGGATCAATTTTCCAATTTTCATATTCCTTCCGAAGTTCTCGGAGCAAATTTGGAAAATACTGTAAACTTGGATTTGCTTTGTACCAATTTTGCTCGTCGTGAACCTCTTTGTCATCGTTCAAACGGCAAATAAAATAAAGCGTGCCATTGTCAGGCGCATCACCATTCAAGACTTCAAGCCCTCGTGCAAATTCTTGGTCAAGCGGACCGTCTCGAACATTTCCCATAGTCGTCGTGGTCGTCGTTCTTGGCATCGGCTTTTTTCCTAAGCCTGTTGTAAAAACGTCAATCAAGTTGTAGTTTTCGTAAGCGTGCTTTTCATCGAAATCAACCTTACCCGGTCTACCGCCGTCTTTCGTTTTGCTGTTCGATGTTCTGTATCTGATTGTTGAGTTTGTTTTTATATTTACAATTTCGGTTTTATTCCACTTAAAATGCCGCTGCATTTTGGCTGAATTGTTTTCCAAAATTTCGTAAATGTCGTTAAAGCTTGTTTTTGCTTGTTCTTCCGAAGTCGCGCAAATGTCGATGTCGTAGTTTTTAATACCATTCACCGGCGTTATAAGCGCAAAATCCTCAAAAGCTAAATAGCCATTCTTACCTGCGCCCCTCCCAACGATGATTACAAGGTCGGGAAACCTTAAAACACCGGGAGAGGAGTATGTACAATTATGCAATGTAAAACAGAATTTTTCCCACTCGAAAAGTTTATAAGAAAAATATTTCTGCAAAGCTAAATATTTTTCAAGCTGTTCTTCGTCGACGTAAATTTCTTCGTTTTCAAAGACATTTTCAACAAATTTTATCAGCTGAATTTGCTCACGGCAGACACGATATTTACCGCTTTTAACAAGGTCGATGTAATCGTCTATGATTTTACAGTTCGTCATCCGAATCACTTTCGACTTTGTCAATTGACAGCCCCATTTGTGAGAGGATCGCTAAACGCTGTTTGTTGTACATTACGGCATTTTTTACAGATGGGTTGTCCTTCATATACTCTTTGCCTGTGGCGCTGATAGCTTTGTATGTCAAGCCATTTTTGCGGATGTCCGCCTGCATTTTACGCTCAAGTTTAGTGCAGAAGATGTAACTGTCAATTAAATCTCTATAGACTTCAATGTTTGCCCCTTTCAAAGTCAGTTGCTCAATTAAGCTATCCTTGATTTCAGCAATTTTAATCTGCGCCATTTTGTTCTCTCCTCTCTGAAAATTTCTCGTGTGCGTGCGCAAGACCAAACTGTCGTGCCTTTACACCGTTATCCGTAACCCTCGGAATTTTTCGATTTTTTACCCGGGGGTATGCTTTTTTTCGCTCACCATCGCTCGGCAAACTCATCTTTTAATTTTTTCGGCTCGTATTTGTGGTGCTCTCTGTAGTGGCAGTCCTTGCAAAGACACTCGAGGTTGTTAATATCAAGAGCAAGGTCAGGTCTTACCTTGAGATACAACTTGTGATGTACGGCCTCGCAAGGGCTGTATTTACCCACAGCACGACAGCGTTCACATTCATAATGTTCAAGTGCTTTTTTTCTGTCACGGACTTCTGCCCAATTCGCTGTCAAGTAAAACCTGTATGCTTTACCGCTGCGAATTTGTTTTATAATCCAATCTGTAGTTACTTTTCGTTTAATCATAATTTTGCTTTGTAAAATAATAAATAGAGCTATAATGCAATAGTCCTCTTGCATCATAACTCTATTTTAAACTATTTTGTGTCCCAAGTAAGGGACTGTTTTTTTAATCTACTAAGCCAAGCAACCAATCTGCCGATGTTGATAATGCCAGAGCTATGCGCTTAACATTGTACGCCGACGGTTGACTTGTCCCTGCTATGTAGTTGTAGATGTTTGACCGGCTCACTCCGGACTTACGCGCAAGGTCCGATGGATAAATATTTCGTTCGGTCATTGCTTGTTCAAGTCGGCAAGCGAAAGTTAAATCGAAAGTTCTCATAAATCATTGTCCTATCATAGCTTTGTACTTGTCTATGTGCTTTTGATAATTTCCGTTTACCTTTGCTGCTTGAATCACTTGCCGGACCTGAGAAGGATTGCGGTCATAATCTTTTGCAATCTGCTTAACAGATTCGCCGAGAAAATCATATTTGCAAAATAAAAATTCAGAAATATCGGTCAATGGTCTGAATGGTATTTTAGACTTTTTAGATTTAGATAACGCTTTTTTTCTTTTCCTCTCTTTGGCCTTTTCGCTAAGGATTTCTTTCCGGCAAATCGGACAGTATTTTGTTTTAGTGCAAAGAGTAATAACTTCAATCCCGCATCTCTGACAAGTAATCGTTATCGGTTTAGCTGTCAATTCGTATCTACCTCACTTTCAAGCCATTTTTTGACTGCATGTATGCAATCTATTCGAAGGTTACTAGATGTACAATGCGGTGCATAAAAACTTTGATGTGAACAATGGTTGCAGTATGTAAAATGTTTTTCACTTTCATCAAGCAACATTTCCGCCATATTCTCAACGCTCATCTGTTTGATTTTTTCAAAGTTTGTCATTGTGTTCACACCTCACTTCAACAATTCATCTGTTGTGATGTTAAATAAATCCGCTACAGCTATTATGGTTTCGATATTAGGCTCAAATTTTCCCTGCTCATAGTAAGATATACTTGTCCTGCTCAAATAGAGCTTTTCACCCAGTTCATCTTGCGTTAATCCATTTTTAAGTCTTAACGCTTTTAGCTTTTCGGGGAATGCCATTATTTTTCACACTCCTTATCCATTTTTGCACCGCAATAGGGACAATATGGATACAAATCAATGTCCTCGTAAAAAGTGAGAAAATTTTTACACTCAGAACATAAATAATTTGTATAGCCGACATCCCCACTGTCGTATTCCCAACTTCCGTGCTTAATCTCTTGCGTATCACACACGGTTGCTTCGTTGAGGTTACTACCGTCAACTTCGATAATACGCTTAACCGTTTCGGCATTTCGTTTTGAATTAAAGTATATTGTGTTTACACTACCGTCTGCGAACGGTATATCCAAAGCATAATCACCGGATACCTCACGGATTTTTAATTCTTTTTCAATCATTGTTTTTCACGCTCCTTTTTTTCAGCAATAACATGCAAGCCTTTGTAACAATCATCACACAGATATATTTTTATTTTTCTCTTGATTTTAACAGGAATTGCAATCCCGATAAGGTTAAGGCAATCAGTATCAACCCCTACATAAAATTCCTTCATTTTAACTGTGTACGGATCTGCGATAACTTTGTTACAACAATCACACTGATAGATTCTCATTCACTTTCACCGTCCTCAATAGGCTGATTCCAACATTTTACGCAGTTGTTGCGACAACTATTTACGCTTATCAATCCTAAATGCCAAGGGCATAATTTATGGGGTGTGCCGTCCTCATCAAGCTTTGCATTCGGGTAGTTTTTCAAAAACTCACTCAAATAAGTCCTCTGCGGATGTTCGTCCGACCACCTCTGAACGATTTCGATTGCCTTTTCAGGGTGAGTTAATTCTAATTCAGTGCAAAGCGCTTCTTCGTCATTATTAAATCTGCTCAATGGGCAATGATTACACGAAATGCGACACACACCAACATCACTTGATTTTGTCATCCGAGCTTGTTCACTCAAATAGTTTTTAGTGATATTACAATCAATCATTTTCTTCGTCTCCTTCATAATTTACAACTTTTCCGTTGTCAGTGTAATCTCGTTTGTCAAATTCAAGTTTCAGCTTATCAATGACAATACGGTCGATATGTTCCCAAAAGACTTCGTCGGTGTCGGAGTGTTCAATTATCTCGGTCATCGACTTCAAAGCCTTTGCACATCTGTCACGACCAAAGCCGAAATCTTTATACAAAGCATACAGCATTGTTTTAAATACTCTGCGTGTGATGTCTTTGTTTTCTTTTTCTCGGATCTGTTCATATGCGTTTTTTGCAATCCGTTCAGCTTCCTGTTTGAGCTGTTTCGGGATTTTAGGCGGTATTCTCGCTTTCATCGTTTGCTATCCTTTCGTCAATCTTATCAAGTGCAGTTATAATCAACGAGCTTTTAGCTTTAGTGTCCATAAGCTCTGCCTGATAGTAAAACCGACCCGTTGTATTCCGCCTGATGATACAGCCTTTCAGAATGTATTCTGCTCCATTGTACAGCACAACTCTTTCAAGGTTGCGTTTAACTTCCGAGATATTCACAGTTCTTCCACCTTGATGTAAATACCCGAAACCTCTGCCCAAAACTTTTCACATATCTCACTTGCAACAAGTGCGTCATCAGACCAAAAGCCGAGAGCGGTCATACAGTCTTTTAGCATTTTTTGCAGATTGTCCGTGTCAGGTTTTGTTATACGATATTCGCCGTCCTGATGTTTACCACGAGGAAAGCACCACTTTGTTATCAGTCTGACACCCGACTTGTACGGTTCTGACGGTTTGAACTTTGCCAAATGTGATGTGAGTTTTTCTCTTGCCTGTTTCACCTCGGGCGGATTGTAAAAAACAGGTTTGCCGTTTTTTACCATAACTTTATGTTCCTGTGCAGTTACGGTCGGCGGTATCATCGCCATAAAAAAATCCATTTTTATATTTCACTCCTTTAAAGCATTAAAGCTACTTTTAATTTTTGAATTTTGCTTCTAGTCACAGGTCAGGGGAAGGAGTTGTTGTGCGTAAGCTTCGCACAACTACTTCACCCCTGTGACCTTAGGGAACGGACATCGTTTATATATACGGTAGTATATATAGTTTTGTCTGTCCCTCGGACATTCTCGATAATTTATCGACTTTGTCCCTGTTTTTGTCCGAGAGGGACATTTTCGATTTTTTATCGACTTTGTCCCTCTCAGGGACACGGACAGGGACATAAAATTTATCGACTTTGTCCCTCGGACAGACAGACAAATTATTCGACTTTGTCCGTGTCCTTTCGTCCTACTTCACCGCCGTCTATCCAAAAACCGCCGTGCTCTTTTATGTATCGTCTGACCGTTTTTTCGGACTTTCCCATATATTCTGCTAAGTCAGCTACATTTGCCTGACCGTTTTCCTCAGCACCGCTAAACGCTGTTTCAAGGGCATCGTTTTGTTCCCGCTTGCGTTCCGATTCACTTTTTTTCTTGCTGAAATTCTTTTTGTAGGGCGAGCCTTTGATGTTAAAATCGCCCTCAAAATTACAGTCTTTCAACACACCTGTTGCGTCCGATTTGTGTATCGGATAATCAAACCAAAGGTTAAGTGCATCAAATGCCGGAAACTCTCGTAGAGTGCCCTCTATTCTCCACGCTGACATCCCTTTTACGTTTTTTTCGGCACGGGCAACATCTGACATCATCAGCTTAAAAGACTGTTCAGGAAGCGTTTTGCGTGCGATGTCAATCATATTATTTGCCATTACCAAATCATCCTGCGAACACACTTCACTGATTTTATTGAAGCGACCTATCCAGTCTTTGCAGATTTTACAGGTTCTTTCATCCTTTTGCTGTTTCATCAAATCATCGCTGATTTCAAGTCTTGTAAGGTCAAGAAGTGCGTCAGGGTCACGAGCGAAAACACCCGAACCCGACACCCTGTCCATTGACTTCTTGCCCCCCTGAGCGCCTTTTGAGTGGTGGTGACAGTAGATTACCGCACATCCGATTTCGGTACAAACCTTGTCAAACTGGTTGCAGAAGTGTGCCATTTGGTCAGCACTGTTCTCATCGCCTGTAATAACCTTGTATATCGGGTCAATCACTACGGCTATAAAATTGCCTTTCAGTGCTCTGCGAATGAGCATGGGGGCTAACTTGTCCATAGGCACGGATTTACCTCTTAAATTCCATATATCAATCTTGTTTATGTTCTTAGGTTCAAGTCCCAATGCCTCATAAACATCTTTAAAACGGTGAAAGCAGGACGCACGGTCAAGTTCGAGGTTCACATACAAGACATTGCCCTGTGCACACTTAAAGCCGAACCACTCTGTACCCTCGGCAATTGCAATGCACAATTCAATCAGTCCAAACGATTTGCCGGCTTTAGAGGGACCGCCGAGGAGCATTTTATGTCCTTGTCGCAATACACCCTCAATTAAAGGCGGTGCAAGTTCGGGAGGATTTTCAAAAAAATCTGCAAGGTTGTCAAGGTCGGGCAGGTCATCGTTGATACTCTCCACCCAGTCTTTCCACTCGGCAAAGTCTGATTTACCGATATTGGTGTCAATGATAAACTGCTTTTTGCCGTTGCGGATAACACCGGGCATACGGCTCAGCCTTGACGGATTGCGGTTTTGCTTGTCGATTTCAAAGCCGTTTTTACGGCATACATTATATAGGTAATCAACTCTTTTGCGGTATTCGTCATAATTTACGGCGTCAATCTTCACAATTGCGTGAACGGATTTTCCTCCTGAATAAACAAGAACGGCAACAGGCAGTTCAAGTTCTCTGATGATTGCATTTTGTTCTTCAAGAGCCATACAGTCCGATTCAACAAGTGCGTAACGATAATCGGTTACATTCTCATTTTTTACACCCTTACCGTCCAACGGATTAAACCTTATCCACGCTCCTGCCTCGGGCTTGTAATCGCCGAATACATTTGATATATCACCGTCACAATTGTTGAGGGCGGCAATAAGCTCACCTGCCGTACGGTCACAACTGCCCTTTGTAGGCAGATATTTAACCTTGCCGTTATCGTTCTTCTCCCAAGTTTCGGTTACATAGCCGACATTTTCGGAGCTGTCAAAGAGGGTTTCAAGGTAGGTTACAATTTCATTCGCAGGATTCCAGTTTGCAGGCTCGTGAAACTTTACACCCTCACAGGCTGTTACTCCGATATCGCCCTGTTCAAAAGCAATTTCATCATTCCAGCCGAGTTCTTTCGATTCACGGAAAGTCATACCTCTGTCTTTTGCCATTTGAACTATCGTGCCTGCTGTGACAGGTGAAGCAGAGCCGTTAAAGCTCTGCCATTTCTTTTCACACTCACCGTTGTGATAGCGGTTGTCTGCTCTGCTCCAATCGTCCCAGTCCTTTACGCTGTATCCCTCTTGTTTGAGTGCCATTCCGACATTTACCCAGTCTTGGTAGTCAAGCTCTGACGGACTGATGTATTCAAGTGCATTAAGTAAGTCCAACCGTATTCACCTCGCTTTGCGGTACATATGTTTTCGGGTTAATGTTTTTCGGAGTTCTCCAACCGTTTGCGGCAATCCTTGAAATCAAGGCTGACGCTTCGTCAAACTGCCATTTGCCCACGTGCTGAAAGCCTCTGCTTTCGAGCATGCGGATTTGTTTAGGTGTGGTTAAGCCCTCAATTCTTCGCTTTTCGAGCCTGTCAAGAATAAGTTTTGCTTTGCCGGCACTCTGAATTTCATCGGGGAATATTCCGAGCTTTTCAAGCTTTGCTTTCTGTTTGTCTGTAGGCGGAGAACGTTCCCAGCCAAATGCCGGAACATATCCTGCAAGGTCCTGCGCCTGAATTGACATTTCGTACTGCAACGGATCTACAAGTTTGCGTTTGCGTGTTCGCATTTCCGCAAGCTGATTTGCAAGCGCCTCTTCACGCTGAGCAACAACATCTTCACTTGCTTTTTCCTCCGCTTCTTCAATGTCAATCGGACATCCTGCCTGTTCTGATAAGTTTTCGGTCATCTTTCGTGCGACCTCTTCGTTGTCGCAAATAAGATGTGCAGGTCTGCAAAGTTCGTGCCTTTCGGTGTGCCACAAAAAGTCGAGTAGCAAAAGCTCCGTCTTGTTTGGCGCAAGCCTTGTTCCTCTGCCGACCATTTGGCAATAAAGCCCACGCACCTTTGTAGGTCTTAAAACGACAACGCAGTCAACACTTGGGCAGTCCCAACCCTCGGTTAAAAGCATTGAGTTACACAAGACATTGTATTTATCGTTTTCAAAATCCTGCAATACTTCTGCTCTGTCTTCGCTGTTGCCGTTGACCTCTGCCGCTTTAAAGCCTTTTTCATTCAAAATGTCTTTAAATTTCTGCGATGTTTTTACAAGTGGTAAAAACACAACAGTTTTACGGTTCTTACAGTATTTTTTCATTTCCTCGGCAATCTGATAAAGATACGGATCAAGTGCCGTGTCAATATCACTTGCTTTAAAATCTCCTGCCTGTGTGGCAACTCCCGAAAGGTCAAGTGTAAGCGGTATTGTCACAGCTTTAATTGGTGTCAAGTATCCCTCTTTAATCGCTTTAGGTAATGTATACTCATATGCAAGACTATCAAATACCGTTCCTAAATTTTTCATATCTCCTCGGTCGGGTGTTGCGGTAACACCCAACACTTTTGCATTGTCAAAATGCTCAAGCACACGCCGATAGCTGTCGCTGATTGAGTGATGTGCTTCATCAATAATGATTGTATCAAAGTAATCGCTGTCAAAGTTTGACAGTCTTTTTTCACGCATAAGCGTCTGTACAGAGCCTACAACAACCCTGTTCCACGAACCTATGCAACTTTGCTCGGCTTTTTCGACTGACGAATTAAGCCCTGTTGCTTTTTGGATTTTATCCGCCGCTTGGTCGAGCAATTCTCCACGGTGGGCAAGTATCAGCACCCTGTCACCTCGACGGACACATTCTTCGGTGATTTTTGCAAAAACTATCGTCTTGCCACAGCCTGTAGGCAAGACAAGTAATGTTTTTAAATTGCCGCTTTCCCACTCGGAGAAAACGGCATTCTTTGCTTCATTCTGATACGGTCGAAGTTGCATTAAAAGCTACCCGGTGTCCAGTTATTCGGTATCGCAGTATTTGGCGTTGCAGGCTGTGTGTTATACTGTGGCGGATATGTAGGCTGTACATACTGCTGAGGTGCAGACTGTGCTACGGCAGGCGATATCGTTGTCACCTGCTCATCGTAGGCATAGAAATACTTGATGTCATTTGCTACGCCCTCTGTGCCGTCATTCTTCACATATTTGCGGATGATAACCTGACATTTACCTTTCTTACCGATAATGCCTGTCCAGTCCATACGGAGCGGTTCGCCGTGTTTTTTCATTGACACAGACAAAAAGAGCTGTGACAGCTTCCATTCAAGCGAGGAGTGCAGTACGAAATTAACTGTAATTTCTCTTTTGTCATCTGCTCCCCACACATCAAAAGTCACCTTTGCCATATTACAGGCTGGGAGCTTTCCCTTGCCCTGCGAGCGTGCACGCTCAACTTTTGCTACCGTAAAATCATAATCACCCTCGGGGAGCGGTTCATAATTTCCGCCCTCTTCGGTTATTTCGTCGTTCCATCCAAATTCTCTGTCCATTTATACATCTTCCTTTCTTATTAAAACGGTAAGTCACGGTTGCTCTGTATCACTTCGAATACCTTATTCCACGCTCCCACAAGGCAACCGTTAATAAATCGTGGGTCATAGTTTGTGATTGGTGTATCGTAAGGGTAGTGTCCCTGTGTAAACACCGCCTGTCTGATTTCGCTTTCATCAACACCGTTAGCTCTCATAAGGTCGGCAAGTGTTTTTGGTATGCCCTCAGGAATATTGACAGACTTGTCATTCTGTGGCATAGGTGAAGGTGGTACAGGCTCGGGAGCTTTTTCAATCTGCGTAGGTTGTGGTACAGGCTGTGTCACAGGCTCTGCCTTAGGCGGCTGAGGTATCGGATTCTGCGGAACAGGAGCATTATTTACAGGTGCAACATCATTAAAAATATGGGCAATGCCTGCATAGCTAAAGTCCATTTCTTCGGGCAGTCCGTGACGATTCTTTGCGTCCCAACAAGGGTGATGAAGCGTGTACATCACTCTCCCTCCGCCCTGTGCCTTGTACTTTCTGCCGTCTTTGTCGGTCGCTACCGCTACTGTTTTATAGTTTGCGAAAAGCACCATATCCGCCCATTCTTTTACAAGCGGAGAAATCTGTGAAGCAGTCTTTTTGCCGAGTTTAAGCTCCCAGCGGTCATATTCACCGATTTCATCAGGCTGTGAAAACTTGCGGAGCTGTGCGTGTGCGGTAAGCACAACATTGATGCCCCTGTCAATCAAATCTTCAAGGCTGTTCAAGAATCTGCCGAACTCCTCTTTTTCGTAAACATATCCGTTGCCGTAGCCGAAATCTTCAATACCTTTCTTTCCGTACTGAGCACATACATCATCAATGCAAAGCTGTTCCGCCCAGTCGATTGTGTCAATAACAACCGTCTTGCATACAGTCGGATTGCTTTTGATATATTCAAACTGACTTTTGAGCATAGTCCACGATGTCGGCTTATCCATTCTTGCAACATCAAGGTTTTTTGTACTGCCCTCTGTGTCAATAAACAGAGGATTCGGAAACTGCGAAGCAAAGGTTGACTTGCCGATACCCTCGGGACCGTAAATTACAACTTTTTGAGCCGACTTGATTTTACCTCTTGTGATGTTCATTATCTTACCCCCTGTACATCCGAAAAATTGATTTTATTGCCGTCAACATCAATGACAACATAGTCGATTGCGTAGTTGAGCAGTTCGTTTGTCAAATCCTGTATTGACTTGCCTGTCATACCTGCAATCAAAACAATTCTTGAATAGTTTTCAGGCATAATCTTGACCTTGGTATAACCGCAGGCAAGCTCTCTGTGCGGATTGCATTTGATTACACATTCATTTGTTTTTGCTGTTGTTTTAGCCGTAGTTCTTGTAGCCATAATTAAAACTCTCCTTCCGTCCAAGTCGGTGTCGTAACAGGTACGGTTGTTTCGGACTTAATATAACCGTCCTCGATGATGATTGAACATTCATCGCCATTTGAAACTCTTGTTGCAATAGCCTGCAATCCCTCTGATTCAAGCCATTTTGCAAAGTCTTTGAGTGTGTCGGTGTCCATTTGTTCGAGCTTGTCAAGCAGGACAAATCCGCATTCGGGATTGAGTTTGCGAACAATCGCCGTAGCGACACGAAGCTGTTCCGAACCGCTCATGTTGTCCCACTTAAAACCGTTGTATGTAAGCTCGCCCTTTTCAACTGACAAGCCGGCAAGTGGCAAGTTTGCGTTATTGAGTAAGTCATATTTAGTTTTGCGGATTTCTTCAAGCTGTGCCGTCATATCGGCATACTTGTGGTAATATTCCTTTGCGTCCTCATCAGCTTTCGCCTTATCGAGGTTTGCTCTGACTTTGCGGTTAATTTCGTCAATCTCGGTAATATTTTTTTCAAGCTCTGCCGTGCTTTCATCGTGCAGTTCGGCAACGGTCTTTCTGCTCTGTTCAAGCTGTGCAAGCACTTTTGTAAGCTCGGAATTGTATTGTCTCAAATCCTCGTTAAGCCTGTTAATTTCGCTTTGTAAGTTGTTGGCACGGCTTTCAAGGTTATCTTTTTCTGCTCTCAGACGGTTATTTTCACCGTTGCGTGCAAGAATTTCCTGCTGTTTATTGATAAGTTCCGAGGCTGACACAGGTTCATTCGGCACACCCTCATACTCGGGCATTTCGGCGGCAAACTTTTTCTTTTGGTCTGCAATCTGACCGATAGCACGGCGCTCGTTATACACCTGTGTTTCCTGCGTTTCAAGCTCGTAAACTCTGTTGCCTACACCGATAATCCGCAAGAGCGTGTCAGCCTTTTCCTTGCCGGTTGCATTCATAAATTTCGGCAGGTCAAGAGCAAAGTTACTGACAAATGCGTCAAGCAAAGCCTGTCCGCCTTTGTTGCCTGCGGTGTCAATTACTTTAAGACTGCTGTTCTTACCGCTACGCTCCACAACAATACCGTTTGAGAGCTTGATTTTAAGATGTGGCGGAATCGTTGAACCCTCACGGTACGGAGCAGACGGAGCGAAACGATTACCGCCGAGAGCCCACGCAATTGCGTCAAGAACAGATGTCTTGCCTTGTCCGTTTTTACCGCCCAACACGGTAAGTCCGTTTTCGGTCGGCTCGTAAGCAACTGCCTTTACTCTTTTTACATTTTCGATTTCAAAAGCTGATATTTTTACTGACATATTAAAGTCCTCCTTGACAATTCGCTTAAAATTGTCTATCATTTAATTAAGGTATTTTTCTCTGTCCGTCAATTCTTTCCATTCGTTCAAAAACATTTTCTTTCATTTCTTTACCCCCACACATTCAAAATTGAATGCTTCGGATTCAGGTGTTTCAAGTGCTTTGAGCTTGCGCTTTAGTTCTCGGTTTTCGTGCCTATAACCGCTTGACGCTGTTTTTTCGAGTGCAAGGTCCGTTCTTGCGTTTCTCAGTTCAATGCTGAGATGTCTGTTCTCTGCTCTGAGGTTTTCAATATCCTTGAGCAGCTTTCTTTTTGTCGGGTAATTTCTTAACCGCATTTGTTACACTCCTTTCGCAATAATAACATTACATTTCGTTGCGTAGTCTATGAGCCTTTCAAGCGGAATGTTATACGACCATTTACCGCCTTTGAACAGGCAAGCTGTGCCTATCGGCAGCCTCTGCTCACGCAGTCCGTTATAAACAAACTCGGGAGTAATGTCGAGGTACTGCGCGGCAACTTTAGGCGGTACATTCTTGTACGGCTCGCCTGTTTTGGGGTTGATAAGGATTTTGTCAATCATTTTTTTCACACCTCCTATTTTATTTTTTCAACCTTGACGCCTTCCTGAATTTCAATTCTCGGCAGGGCAAACTCAATGCACATTCTTGCAAGCTGTGAGATGTAAATTCCTGTCTTGTCCGAAATCTCGTTAAGCTCCTTGAGCGTGTCATTATCAACAACCGCTCTGATTGTGTTGCCCTCTTTAGGTGTCAATGGCTTTACGATTGGTACGATCAATCTGTCTGACATATAAACTCCTCCTAAAAATAAATGTTGGTTTGTTGCTGAATTTAACGGATAACTCCTGCTTTGATAAGCATTGCTATAATCAGCAGAAGTAAGCTAATTGCGTTGAGAATAAACACTACAAATATTAAAAACTTGTTCAATTTTTATTCTCCTTTGCCCACTTAATCAGATCCATAATTTGAGCGTCGTGCTTATCAAGGTAGCTGTCTATTGTTTTATACAAATGGGCGGCTACTATTTTTATTGCTAATACTGCTGAAACAAAAGCTGTGCAAAGCATTAGCAGTCCTAAAATTATTATTACTTCCGTCTTTTCTTCACCCCCTAAGCTGATTTCTGCTGGCTGTCTGCAAGAGCCTGAGTATATCCGCTGATGTAAGCCTGCTGAGATTCCGACAACTGTTTGAGCAATTTAATAAGTTGTTCTGCTGATGTTTTTGTTTCAATAAACGATTTCAATATGTTCACCTCCTTGTTGTTCTGTGACAACATTATAACACTTATTTCGTTGTTAGTCAACACCTTTTTGCAATATTTTTTTAAGTTTTTTTATCAAAATGTTGTTGACAAACAACACCACATTTGATATAATAACAATATCAAAGAGAGGTGGTGATTAACAAATGACCGCAGGAGATCGTTTAAAAATGGTTAGAAATGAACTCGGACTTTCGCAACCTAAATTCGGTGAAAAAATGGGTGTAAGTAAATCCGTTGTGGTTAATTTAGAGTTAAACAGAGTTGAGTTAAAAGATATGATGCTTAATCTTGTTTGTAAAACATATAGCGTCAACCCTTTATGGCTTGAGAGAGGCGAGGGTGAAATGTTTCTTGACACTCCGCAAAGTTTAATCGATGATTTAGCGAGCGAATTTAATTTAACCGACATCGAAAAAAAAATAGTTTCAAATTTTGTAAATCTTTCAGAATCAGAACGAGAACAAATTATAACTTTAATTCAAAAATTGATTACATAAAAAAAGGACGGCTTAACCGCCGTCCGAAACTATTGTTTTACTTTTTCAAATAAACAAAACATATGTATTCAAAAATCTTTTTAAGCTTCTTTTCGCTTTTGATTTTTGATAGCATTTCATCAATCATTTTTCGGTAATCGTACATATTGTCAACTTCTTTCAAAAAGATTTCTTTACTTATAATTATAGAACCTCTGTTCGACAATTTCAAGTGGTAAATGCTGGCAATATATTACAAAGTCCCATAGAACGGACTTTGCAACCAAAAATAAAAAAAGACCGCCCACAGTTGGCACTATGAGCGGTCAAAATAGGGATGAAAAGGTGCTAACCTCTTCAATATTATTTTAGTATATGATATATATTTTGTCAATATATATATCAAAAAGAGGGGGATTTATAAATGAAATGTCAAAAATGCGGCGCTGAGATTCCTGCTGGTTCAAAGTTTTGCAACGAATGCGGAACAAAGATTGAACAGATCGCCTTGTTCAAGGATATCGAGCCTGAAAGCAAAGAACCTTACAAATGTGAAAAATGCGGTAAAATAATACCAAGCAATTCAGTGTTTTGCCCTGAATGCCATGCCTATCAAAAAAACAAATTCAAAACAACAAGCGATACCGAAAAAACTTCTGACAAGAAGCCTATATACCTTCAATCAAAATTTTATCTTGCTATACTAATTTCTGCCCTTTTATGTTTTACAGTTGTAGCGTTCATCTTGCAAGGTAACCAACCTAAAACGCAGGAAACAGAAACCACCGTTGAACCAACAACCAAGAATAGCTATTATAGTGATAACGAAGAAGTAAAAAACACATCCTCCAAAATGGCTTCGTACACATTAAGTTATATAGATTATAAAGCACCTAATAACTGGACATTAGAAAAATCAGATGACGGTATGCATAATTATCATTACAATTCTGTAGGGGATTTATTTTTTGTTGGATGTACCGATGCAGGTGTTAGTGAAGAAGCGTTTGACGATGACCTGATAGATGCTCTAATTGAATCAGACAAAAACACTTACGAACTTTACAGGCAAAAAAGCAAAGAGATTATCAAAATTGACGGTCATAAAACATTGCACACAACATTTACATATGTTAAAGATGATGAAAATATGTTTTGTAGTTCGTATGGATTGATAATCAAAGACCAACTATATTTAATTTCATTTGGAAACGAAGGTTTAACACAATCCACTATCTTCGATGAATACGAAGAAAAAATAATGAACTCAATAACAACTAACAGTAGCGGTTATGAAGATAAAATAGAACCCCCTACCGAAAAACCTACAGAATTTGAAAACACTTTAACTGAACTCTATTCTGATAATGATATAACTGTATATTACAGCGACACAGAACAATATCCTTATTCAGACGATGAGGCTGATGTTCATTTTTATATTAAAAATAAAATGGATAAATCTATAACCATACAAGCCGACACCGTCATATTAGACGGAAGGAGCTATAACCAAGTTGTTTGTAGCAATCCAATTTCAGCGCACAGCGAGGGAATGATTGAAGTCAGCATAGATAATTGTAAAAACTTCAATCCGTCAACCGTAGGGGCTGACTTAAGATATTTTGATACAGACAGTTATGAAAATGATGTTAAAATGAACCTTGTCAGCAAAAAAGTAAAATAAAAAATCCGCCCTGACCTGTTGGCGCAAGTCGGAGCGGAAACCACTACACAAGGGTGCAATGGTACTAATCAAGCAATAATATTGTACCACACCCCTGCGAAAATTACAACATTTTGCAGGGGATTTTTGCGCCCTTTTTAAAGGAGCAAAATAATGAAAAAATGTATAAACCGACGGTGTAACCGAGAATTACAGGACGATTTTGTGTTTTGTCCGTATTGTGGCAAAAATCAAACCGATAAACCTAAACGGCAACAAAAGAGAGCAAACGGCACGGGTTCTATTTATTACCGAAAAGATAGCAAGACAAAGCCGTGGTATGTCGCTTCAACAATAACAGGTAAGCGTGTGTATGTTGGAGGATTCGCAACACGCACAGAGGCGGTCAAAGCCCTAACAGACTACGAATCAGCCCCCACAAGCAACATTAACATTACATTTGCACAACTGCACGAGCGTTGGCTAAAAACTAAGGCGTACCAAAAATTGAGCGACGATGCCAAGAGCTCTTACAATGCCGCTTGGGTTAAACTACGATTGTTATACAACCGTAAGTTTAGAGAGTTAAAAACATTTGATTTTCAGTCAATCGTGGATTATTATGAAAACCCACATCATGAGGAAGGCGCCGGAGGCAAGCTAAAATATCTTCTGCCAAACGGAAAAGGTACATACAAAATGACCGACACGCCAAAAATGTGTGACGGCCTGAAATTTTCGGCTTTGCATAAAATTAAAGTATTTTTGACCAAGATATACAAGTACGCTTTGGAACAAGATATAGCAGCCAAGAATTACGCCGAGTTTATAGAACTCCCTGAACCCGAAGAAGTCAATGCTACAAGATTCACGGAAGTACAATTAGAGTTAATCCGGCAAAACATCGGTAAAGTGCCTTATGCTGATTACGCATACATTATGTGTTATCTCAATTTTAGAGTGTCGGAATTTTTAACGCTCACAACCGAGCAATATCACATCAGCGAGCAAGGCATACCCTATTTCGTGGCGGGCATAAAATCAGAGGCAGGCAAAAACAGACTAATCCCGATACACCCTAAAATACAAAAAATGGTGACCGACTGCATAAATCATCACGGCGAAACTATCTTCTGCCGACTTGGTGACGGTTTCGGCAAGCCGATGAACAAGGATTACTTTTTAAAGTATGCTTTTCGTCCGGCGATGCAAGTGCTTGGCTTAGGCGATGAGTTTACTCCGCACTCTTGCCGTCGAACCTTTTCAACAAGGATGTCAGCGGCAGGAGCAAGGGAGGAAGATATCATCGCACTTATGGGACACGCAGAATACAAAACCGACATCAACCATTACATTATTCAAGAGCTTGACACGCTCTATGACGCCGTTAAAAAGCTTGCATAAAACAACAAAAGTCCCCGATTGATTTCGGGGACTTTTGTTGTTTTATGGAGTGTAAATGCCCTGAAATACCCTGAAATTCGTAGCAACATTGTAGCAACCCACAATATCTTGCACATTCCTCAGCGTTCCGAGCAAAAACGAAAACAAAGCAAAAAGCCAGTAAACAAGCCGTTAATGGCTCAATTACTGACTTTTCTCTTGGCTCCCCCAACTGGGCTCGAACCAGTGACATCATGATTAACAGTCATGCGCTCTACCGACTGAGCTATGGAGGAATATAGAGCAAAACACCCGTTTGGGTGTATGCTTTGTGTTGGCATCTCCCTATCTTCCCGGGCCGTCACCAGCCAAGTATTTTCGGCACCACTGAGCTTAACTTCTGTGTTCGGTATGGGAACAGGTGGACCCTCAGCGTCATCAACACCAACTATTCTTTTGTATTTAAAGCCTTTCAGCTTTTTTACCTTTTGGTGACTCGTGCGGGAATCGAACCCGCGTTGCCGGCGTGAGAGGCCGGAGTCTTAACCGCTTGACCAACGAGCCTTGTCTTTCGTCACAAAGGCTAATGGTCTTTGCTCTCATTAGCCCCTGCAACTTCTCTTGGTGCACCATCAGGGGCTCGAACCCGGGACACCCTGATTAAGAGTCAGGTGCTCTACCAACTGAGCTAATGGTGCATCTCTGTGTTCTTTCAAACACCCTGAAAACTGAATAAAGGAAGAGGATTAAGGAGATATTAGTTAAATTCATATTGGAATGACCAATCGGGTTAAAGTATATACTACACAGCTGACCAAAGAA
>OGCZ01000075.1_pt1 | contig 101136 bp, 118 predicted proteins | sample 1570211 | NCBI WGS metagenome assembly OGCZ01 (sample SAMEA2582158, study PRJEB24529) | metagenome | biome: Human gut stool | place: China | collected 2011 | reverse complement strand
TAAAGACTGGTATGCAATATGATAACCAGATCAATAATGGTGGTGGTTTGAAGGTTGAATCATTGGATTCAGTATTGAAGGTATTAGGTAACCGTTTGAATCAGTTGGTTGTTTTGAATGAGATGCCTAAGCATAAGATCGACAACACTGTTCATCAGTACAATCAATTGTACAAATATGGTGAAGAGGTTGGAATCTTTAACATGGAAGGTGAGACTCCAGAAGAGACTGATTCTCAATATATCCGTAAGTCTGTAATCACCAAATTTATGGGTGTAACAGGACAAGTAACTCATCCTGCTATGTTAGCTAAATTGGCTGGCGGTATGAATATGTATACCAAGGAGGTTCAGAATAAGACGATCCTATTGCAGACGATTTTGGATCAACGTTTGATTGATGCTGACTCTGCTGCTGTACCTGAACAATTTGATGGTATTTTCCGTCAACATATGTTAGGTGTGAATCAAGCTGACGGTGGTTCTTACGAAGGTAAGACATCTGAGCAATTGTTGGACGATTACTTCGGTTCTGCTGCTGTTATCAATGCAGATGGAAATGTGTTGAATGACTCTTTAGTTGAAGATGCCGCTGATTCTGTTGTAAACGTTTATAACGGTTACATTGATCGTATTGTTTCTTCTCCTAAGGTATTTAACGATTACGTTAAATTGTTCCATGAGTCAAAACGAGTTATCGTTGGTATGCGTGATTCTGTTACTGGTGCAACGATGGGTCAATCAGTTAACGATATTACGACTCAATTTGGTAAGGTAGCTGTTAAGAATGATAAGTTCTTCGACGTTCGGAAATCGATTCGTGTTGGAAAAACCGCTTCTTCTCCAAAGGCTCCTATAACACCGGTTGCTGGTGCAGCTCCTGCCGCTGTAGTAAACAATGATACCAAGACAATGTTTGGTAAGCATGCTGGTTCTTATGGTTACTTAGTGACAGCTAAGAATCGTTATGGTGAATCAGCTCCTTTGAATTTGACTTCAAATGCAGCTTTAGCTGTTACAGCTTCTCAGTCAGTTGATTTGCAGTTTACTGCTGGTGTTGGAGGCGCTTATCAACCGACTTGTTTTGTTATCTATAGAACGGTTAAAGATGCAGCATTAAATGCTACGACAGAATACTATCCGTTGTTTGAGGTTCCAGTAAATCAACTAGCTAATGGTTGGGACGGAGCTGCTGCAGGTAAAGTACGTGATCGTAACCGTTTCATTGCTGGTACGAAGTCTGCGTTAGTTTATTACAACGATGATCAAATCAATGAGTACTTACAATTTGCTGATACGATGAAAATGGATTTCGCTATCACAGCTCCAAGTCGTCGATTCGCGATCTTGAATTACGGTACTCCTGTATTGTATCAGCCGGCTAAAATATGTCGTGTTATTAACATTGGCACGATTGGCTTATAAAAAAGATTATATAAACAAATAAGTGAAGGAGAGAGAGAGTTAATCTCTTTCTCCTTTCTTTTTAAAATTGAATTTGTATGAAAGTCGTATCAAGAATTTATTCAAATCAGAAATTAGCTATTTTCGGTGAGGTAATCGAATTTAAAAATGGTGTTGCAGAAATTTCCAATGATCTTTTTAAGAAAATAGTGGAATCCAAATTTCCAAATATTTTCAAAGAAGGAGAAGCTCCTCAGCAAAAGAATGCTGATCAAATTGATACTGATAAGACGATTGAAGTCTTAAAAGAAGAGTACAACTCTGAGATTGATCGCCTTAAAAACATCATCACTACTAAAGACAAACAAATCAAGGATTTGAAAGACGAGGTTAAAACATGGAAGAAAGCAGTTGAAAATTTGAAAAAGCAACTTCCTGCTGTTGTCAAAGAAGCGCCTTCTAACGAAAAGAAACTTGAAGAAAATGTTGATGAAAAAGTAGAAACAGATGATATTCGAACAACTTTGGAAAAGATGCCGTTCGAAGAATTGAAGAAATTGGCTATTGAAGAAGGGTTACCTGAAAAGGATATTGAAAAAACTAAAGATGCAGAGTCCGTCATTAGTATGTTAATGGCATACTACGAATCAACAGAAGAATAAGACAATGGGACAATTAACGTTGACGATAAGATATAAAAAGAACACAGGTTTGATACTTTCAGTATCTGAAATGTGGTCCTTGTATTTATATGGTATCAAAATACAAGGAGGTGAAGGTAGTAATTTTTCTAATGAGTCTATGTTATTCTATATAAGATCGGCTCAGATGGAAATTGAAAATTATTTCAATCTCAAGTTCGTCAAACAGTTAATTGAACTAGAAACAACATCATATTACCGAGACGACTACTGGCAACAATTTCCTATTTTGCAGACAAAATATCCTGTTCGAGAACCGATGGCTTTGACTGGTATGTTAAACAAAGCAGAGCAAATCATTTATCCGCAAGGTTGGTTGATGTGTGAACGAGACAAAGCCGGTATCGGTAAACGACGAATAAGTGTCGTCCCTACAGGAGCTAGTTCTGCTAAAGCGAATGCAGATGTGATCTTAACAGGAATCACCACTCAAATCGGTTTTCAAAAATTTGACAATATTCCAGATTATTGGTCGATGCAATATATCACTGGATTTGATTTAGATAAGATGCCTATAGATTTAATTGATCTAGTTGGAAAAGTTGCTTCATTTGGACCTTTAGGAATTGCAGGTGATCTTATTTTAGGATCTGCTGGTATTGCTAGTATGTCTCTTGGTATTGATGGTCTTAGTCAAAGTATTTCGACAACAGCTTCAGCAACCAATGCTGGTTATGGAGCAAGAATTCAACAGTATAGAGAGGAAATCAAAGAGACCGTATCAAGAATTAAATTGGTGTACGATGAATTCAAATTTATGGTATTATGACAAAAAATATTCTTACTAAATCTAGTCCTTCGTTAACTGGTGTAGCTTCTCCAGAATTCTTTAAACATGAATTTGATGCTGCAATATGGTTAAAAGGATATACAGTGATATTAGAAAGAGCATTGAGATGTCCTTGTCATGCACCTGATGCACCATTGATAGACTGTCAAAATTGTTTTGGTACAGGTTACTTTTACGTGAATCCTATCAAAACACAAGCTCTTATAACCGGGATCAACCAAAATAATCGATATAAGAGCTGGTCTGAAGAATTACTTGGAACAATAGCTGTGACAGTGCAAGATACAGATAAAGCCAATTTAAGCTATTTTGATAAGATAACAATCAAGAATCAATTTTCGTATTATAGTGAAAACTTAGATATAAGGAGAAACCAAACGAATTCATTCGTTTTTACCACTTATAAACCGATTAAGGTATTAGCTGTATATGTTTTTGTTTCATCAAACCAACCTTTGTTAAAACTAGATGAAACTAGTTATTACATAAAAGAAGATAATGGTTATTGTTTAGTTTTTAACGAGGATTTGACAGAGGAGAAAATTGTCAGTGTTTATTATATGCATGAGCTTGAGTATCATGTTTTAGATCTTCCACATGAGATTCGAGCGTCTTGGGAGAAAGATAAGAAGACAGGCGCATTGATTCCGATGCAATTACCTGTTCAAGCAATAGCGAGAAGAAGTCATTTAATTGCTATTGAGAAACCAAATTTCGATGGAAGTGGAGTAATGATCAATCAAGATGTATGATCCTACCTATAAGTATAGATTTAAGAGATTTAGTAGAAGAATTTTCTTTAACAGAAAGTCAAATAGAATTCTTAGGATCTTCTATTATAGATAGAGTAATAGTAGAATATTCTACTCGTTGGGAGGATCTAGTCAATCGAGAGTTAAAAAAATCTCGATCTGAATATAAACGTGCAATGTTCATGGAACGACCTTCTAATATGGAGGTTATTTTTGGTTTAATGGCAAGAGAAAGTCCTCTTGCTATTATGGTTGAAGAAGGTGTCAGTCCATTTGATGAAAAAATAGGTTTTAAAAATTCTGACAAAACCAAACAGAAAAAAGATGGAGGTTGGTATTTAACTATACCATTTAGACATGCAACACCAGAAGCAGTTGCCGAGTCGGGGATTTTTGCTTCAATAATGACTAAAGATATTTACAAAGTAGCTAAACAATCAACAAGACCTTTGAAAATAACTGATTTACCTGAAAAACATAGGTTACCAGGAATCAGGAAAGAAATTAATACACCAAATTTAGTCGTTCCAGAATACATACATAAAACTCCTCAATATAAAGGTCTGGTAAAAATCAACATACAGTCTTCTAATAAAGAAGTTAGAAGTGGTTACTTTACATTTAGACGAGTCAGTGATAAATCTGATCCAAATAGCTGGTGGAATACAGGAATTGTTCCAAGAAAATTAATGGATCGAGCTTTAGAGCAAGCTGATATATCAAAAGTAGCTCAAATGGCTATTGATAACTTTTTAGAAAATATATAACATGATACCTATATTAGAAATCAAGCAATTAGTGGTTAATCTTATAAATTATATTTATCAAGATTCAGTCGAAACAGTCAATGAAGAAGACAGATTCTTATACAAGATGTTTTTTGGAGTAAAAGACGGTGCATTTGATTTTTACACACAAGCACTATCTATGTACTCCAGAAATCAGGATAACCCTAATAACATAAAAGTGGCTATGGAATATCCCAAAGATAAGACTGGTTTACCGTGTTATGTAATCAGAGAACCTGGTAAATCAAATGGGCCAGATAATTCAATAGGAAAGATTTCAGGATTTAATTCAACAGGAGGCTATTTATATAGAGACTCTAGGTCAAGTAATTTTGAAATTCTATGTATGGGAGTGAATATGTTACAATCAATTATAATGTCAGAAACTTTATATTCATTGTTACTCGCTTCTTACGATTTGTTAGCACAGAAGTTCATCACTATTGATTTCACCGTGAAAGAGCTTATGGCTGAGACAGATTTAATTCCAACTCCTATTTTTATCAAGTCTATTGGTTTAAACGTTTCAATGGATAACATGGTACCAAGTCTTGTCAATCCAAATTTATTAGGCAAGGTAATCTTTGAAAAAGCTGGTTTAGAAGCTACTTTTATGACAGATGGAAAAGTTACAAAAACTATTCCGGGTGTTGAATCTGAGATAAAGGCATGAAAAATCTGTCTTTTATTTTGTAGATGAGAAAATTGTGTATATATTTAGATGCTTATAAATTCGTTGAATAATATATAAAATTATGGCAGTCTCATTTTATTTTAATAATCGACAGATCTCTTTGCCAGGTGCATATAGCACGATTGTCTCAGGTGAGAATAATCCTGCTAGAAACTTAGACTACGGTAAAGTTTTGATTATCGATACAGGTGTTTTTGGTGCCAAATATGGCGGTGGTGCTGGTATTAATGGTGAACTAGCTAATGGACAAGACGCTATCTATACATTCCTGAATTTAGCTGATTTCAGAAGTTTTGTAAAAGGTGGTATGTTCTGGAAGATTTCAGAAGCTCTTTTCACACCAGATCCTAGTAATCCTGCAGCAATTGGTATTTCTGAGTTATATTATGTTCGTGCTTGTACCACTACTCCTAGTGAAATGAAATTTACCACTGGAGGTGGTAGTACATTTGCTATCAATACAAGAGACGAAGGTTTATGGGGTAACGGTACTTTGGAAGGAGACAATCTCGTTTCTGGTTATGGATATAGCATTAAAGCTGGTAGTATTGATCCTAACAAGTGGATTTTCCAGATTTGGAAAGGTACATTCACTGGCTTAGCGGAAGATGGATTGTCTTATGGTGAGGAAACAGCTCTTCAGTCTTCTCCTCAACTTATGGTTGAATCTCCTGAGTTCAACAATGTTCAAACATTGATTGATTGGGCTAAATCAGATCCTAATTTTAACGCATATTTTGCTTTCAATGAAACAGATACTGTTGTAGGTGGCGATGGCGATACAAAGGGTGTTGTGATTGAAAGTGATGTTTCTAGTCTTGCAGGTGCTTACCAAATTTCAACAGGTGGTACAGAAACATACAATGCAACGGATATAGATTCTGTTTTAAGTCAGATCACAGATTTGGATTACAATATTGTTTTTACTGATCAATATGGAGTTAATGCTAATTCAACTATTACAAAGAAAGTGATCACTCACTTGAATTTCACGGCGAAATTTGATCATTTCTTGTATGTAGGTGGTTATGGAGAAGCTACTCAATTCAACGATTCAATCACTCTTGCTCAAGGATTTGACAGTGATAAGATTGTTTTGGTTCATGGTAATGTTGGATTGAACACTGAACAGTCTAGTGTAGGCTATCGTTGGTGGACAGTAATGTATAATTTGGCTGCAATTGTAGGTCGTGTATCTGGAAAGCCTCCTTATGTACCAGTAACCAACAAATCGATTGGTATTGATCGTGTTAAACACATTCTATCGGATGACGATAAGAAGCAAGCGTTAAAATATGGTGTTTTAGTAACGATAAAAAATGCTTTCACAAGAAAATTTGTTGTCTTGCAAGGCATCAATACGTTACAAGATAACACAAGCCTATTTAATGCGAAGGGACAATCGTTCTCCATTCAGTTCATGAGAATCGTTGCTCAGATTAACCGTGAATTAGTCGTAAATGCAGAAATAGATCTTCTAGGTCAGGAAAATGGTGTAAATGTAAATACATTATCTGCAGGAGATGTTAAAAATTGGACCACATTCTATTTACAGAGTCGTGTCGCAACTGAAGATAGTGATAATTTAATTCTAGCTTTTCAAGATGTTGTAGTGACGCAAAAAGAAGATGCTTGGTTTGTAACTTATAAGATTCGTGTGAACAACGAGATCAATAAATTGTTCTTCACTGGATTCTTAATTCGATAATTCAAAAATTAAAGAAAAATGACTTCAGTATATTCTAGTCCACGAGCATTCGTGAAAATTGAAAATCAAATCGCAGGTTACGTTCGTAACTTGACTTTCTCCGAGAATATCCAAAGAGTCAATGTACAAGGATTAGGAAACCTCTTGATAAAAGAGGTTCCTCCTATTTCTTTACAGTGTCAATTTACAGTTGATCAATTCTTCCTAGATTTCAAACAACCGGTAGTAGAAGCTATGATGCACCGTCTTGGAAGTGTACAATCAATCGTAGATACTTTGGTATTAGGAGAACTTGGGTTCTCATTAACAATGTACGCTAAGACCGTTACAAGTCGAGATGATACATCAAAAATGGTTACACAATCTGATCCTACAGGTGAAACTATTTGTCAATTAGGACCTTGTTTTGTAAACAATCAGCAATTCTCTATTGGAGAACAAGGTGTAGCTGGTTTCAATGTGTCAGGTATTTATTTAAATCCTATTAGTACATTAAATTTGTAATTTTGTAATCATGAAAGAATCAGTAACAGTTAAGATTTTTGGAAAGGAGTATACGATTCCTTTTCCTAATGTTGGTCAATATTATCGTATTGAATCGACGAAACAAGCGATAAGTAGTGGAATGTATAATTCCATGCTTTTATCCAATACTTTATCAGCTCAAAATGCATTAGATATGATTGATGTTGAAGCAACATTGATCGTTTTGTGTCCAGAGTTGATCAAAGATTTAAAGGTGGAGAATTTTTCCAAGCTAGGTATCAAGGATTACAGAGAAATCAAAAATGTTTACTTTAAAGAAGTAGCTCCTTTTTTCAAAGAGATTAATGATTTACTGAGATCGTGATGGATATCAACGATGTAAAAAAGTTCATGATTCAATGGAATAAGAAATTTCCTGTTGATTTCTGGTGGAGAGAAAAGCACAAGGTTGCTTTTCTCTCTCCTGAACATAAAGAGTGTTCATTTATACATCAGTTAATGGAATTGCAAGAAGATCTCCTTCATATAAAGAAAAAAGAAAATATCGAAGAGGAAATTTACACTCCTAATATTGGTGATATTTTTAAATCTAAAGGGATTGAAACTACTAGTTCGAACGGTGAGATTCTCGAAAATGATTTGGAATGGTTTAGAGAACAAGCCAAGATGATAGAATCCAAAGAAAATGACCCAGGAAGACAAGAGAATACGGATAATCGTTGATTCTTCTCCAGTAAGAGAAATGAGGCAAGAGGTGACTGGTTTAACTAGTGATATTAATGAATTATCACGAGCGGCTTCCTCTGTTGAATTAAGTGATCAAAAAGGTTTAATAGCTGACAACGAAGAACTTCAAAAACAAATAAACCTTTTAAATCAAAGAAGAAACCTCCTACAACCTCCTACAACCTCCCAGTCACAACGTGAACCAATTATTAGAAGAATTTCTGAGAATGAAGGAGATATAAGACAATTAGAGCAGGTAAGAAACGAATACACTCCCGACACTGATGATTATCGTCAACTAACTGATGAGATTAATCGATTAAATCAAGAAAACGATACTTTGAAAGCACGTTTAGATAGGTTAGAAGAAGTTTCAGAGAAACCTTCTACACCTTTACGTGACAGTAATTTTTACAAACAAAGAATCGCGGAAAACAAGGAAGATATAATCGAACTTAAAAAAACAAGAAAAACATTAGATCTTGAAACTGAAGAAGGTCGTAGTATAGATTCATCCCTTGAAAATGAAATCAAGAGATTGGAAGCATCTAATATTGAACTTTCAAACCTTTTAAAGGATTCAAGAAGATACGAAGAAAAAGAAAAGAAATCTGATACAAAACCTTCTGTGTCTCAAGATGTAACTTTATTGAGACAACTTGTTCAACTTGTTGGTGGAATAAGTCAGATGTTAAGTGAAGGAGGTAGAGAGACAACTGACACTGGACGTGATGAAAATAGATACGGACCAGCTCCTATTCCACCTATTCCAGTTCCAATTCCAAGCGGTTCACGTCCAACTTCAGCTCCTAGAGTCCAGCCGACAGAAGAAGATGAAAGAAGTCGTTTTCAAGTTGGTACAGGAACCACTTCTATATTAATGCACGGTGCTGTAGATGCAATGAGTAGATATTCATTGGCACGTAATGAATACGAAGGTACAGCAGGAATGGTAGGTGCATTAGGTAATTTAGCTGGAGGCACGATTGGTTCTATCGGGAATGCTTTTGGACCGATTGGTGGTGCAGTTGGTGGAATTGTCGGTGGATTGGTATCAGGTCTTTCATCTCTTGTTGTAAACAAGTGGATGATGGAGTTACAAGCATTAGAAGGTGCTGAACGAAATTCTTTAGGATATTCACAAGTCTCAGGTAGATCAATAGGACAAACGATAAACCAAGGATATAGAGAAGGTTCTTTTGCAGCTAGTGACCTTGGGATGGATGTTAGTGAATATATGGGACGAAGAGGAAGTCTTCTTCGTGCTGCAGGAGGAAAAATTTTAGGAGGTCAAGAAGACGATACAAGAGAGATGAACTCTCTAATGGCTGTGACAAGAGCTTATGGATTGTCAGATCAAACGATCAATCAATTACAAGGTTCTATGCGTTTTGCTAGGCAAGGTGAAACAGAATACGGTTCATCTTCAAATAGTCCATCTGCTATCATTCGTCTTTTTGAAAATACGATGAAAGAATTGAAACTTCCATTTAGTGAAATAGCTGCTACAATGGATGAATCGTTGGACACTTTCAATCGTACAGTTACAAGTGTCTTAGAAAAGACTGGTAGTGTAGATGCTGGTTCAATAGCTACGATGTTAGCTAGTATTAGAGCTAGTACTGGTTTTGAGGGTCGTCAATTAGAAAGAGTTCAATCAGCAGTATCTGGACAAAGAGTGTCTCAAGATGATGTTACACAAGCTCTTTTAATGAGAGTAGCTAGAGAAGTAAATCCTGAAGCTGGTACATTCACTGAATTGATGTCTTCTATTGAAAAGATGTCTGAAGATCCAGAATTGCAACGTGCATTCTTGAATAAGATAGAAGAAATGGTTGGTAACGAAGAACAACTTCGAAATGTTTTAAAATCAATATTTCCAGATTTATCTTATAGTGATGTCGTTGATTTAACGAAGAGACGAAATGAAGTGGCACCAGAAGCTAGTTTAGGTGATTTTCTAACGCAAGGAGGTCAAAGATTAGCTCCAGAAGTTAGCAGAGGCAACGAAGGAGAAGCTCAATATGATACAAGTATAGCTAGTAGGACAGTTGGTACTATAGAAGCGGCTAATGCTGCAAGAAGAAATGAAAGGATAGGTGAAGGTGGAGAAGCGCTTGAGAAATTGACCGAAATCAATTCTAAATTAGAGAAATTGTTAAATATTGACACCGCTGTTACAAACATCTTTAATTTTTTGAGTAATCCAGAATTACAAAAAGCTGGCAGCGATATTGCTAGTGCAGATTTGAAAGAAAACAACCTAAGAGGTATAGGAGCAAAAGTTACAGCATTACAAGCGACTGGACAATTAAATCCTTATTCCATTTATAAAATTATAGATAATCTATTTAAAGCTCAAAGAAGATGATAAATAAGGCATTTGAAGTAAGTGTTGGTGAGAACGATAAATCAGTTGATTCTTTTTTGGAAGAGTGGAAAAAAGGACTTTCAAGAGAGAATCAACCACTCACTCCCACTGAGTTTTTTGAGTTTAAAGATCCTAAATATCAAGGTTCTAATCTTGAAAGAATTTGGGCACAATACAATGCCGAAGAAAAACAGGAATATCAGAATAACTACAACAGTGGAAATTTACCATATATAAAAGCAGGAACGACAGTTCTCCTTCCTATTCCAAAGATTGTTTTAGAGCTTCAAAGAGTTTCTAAACAAGGACAGTTTATGTCACAAGGTGATTTTAAATCTTATTGGAGTGAAAATTACTCCAAGTTGATTGGTAGTATAAATTATAAACCTTCTGATAGTGAAACTGATCCTGATTCGATTGTAGATTCGAAAGTAATACCTCAAACTTTAAAAGTTTGGATATATGTAAAAGCACTTGATAAGATAATTGATTTCAGTCCATTTATCAATTCTTTAAATACTGTCAAGAATAGTTCTTCTGGCAATTTTACCATTAATATGGTACCTACTAGAAGTCAAGATTCTGCGTTTGGAGTGAATTCAAGTGGTTATTATGAGATTTACAATATTACGGATAATAAGAAAAAGCAAGTCAAGGATTTTGTAGAAAAATATTTAACTCAAAATGATATAGTTTTTCTTCGTTTTGAGAAACTAGCACTTGAAGCTAGCGCTAGTTTAAAAGGTGAAGAAGATAGTCTAGAAATATCACCTTCAAACCTTGTAAACAGTGATAAGAATTATAATGTGTGGGATATGATTGGTTTAATTGATATAGTTCAAACCAGTATTGATACATCTTACGACGATTATCTTGTCACTGTAATGGGTCGGGATTTTACTAAGTTATTTGTAGAAGATGGTAGTTATTTCATTCCATTAAAATGGGTAGAAGGAAACAAAGACTTATGGTTTTATGTGGGTGATCAATCAGATGAGTGGTATAAGAGAAATATCGTAACTGGTACCTATGATTTTTTCTTTAATTATGGTTTCAGAGGAATAAGAGAAACTCTCTGGTTTATTATCAACCTCCTATCAAATATTGGTATTGTGTCAAACGATCTTTTTTCAGCTTACAAAGGAAGACGTACTACTTCTTATGAAATAGAAACAGGTGATCAAAGTTATAAACAAACTCAAAAAGTCAATGGTATTTGGCAAATTGTCAAAGTTTTTTGTGACGATAATCTTGAAAAAAGAACTCTCGTAGATCCTTCATTTGCTAATCCTGATGGATCGTTAATGGATTTTATTTTTAAGACTTGTCAAGATCCATTTGTAGAGGTTTTGTTTGACACCTATGTGGATACATTAGATATAGTAGTTAGACAACCACCTTTTACTGAAAGCGCTATTAAAGATGTTATTGTTAGTGAAACTTATATTGAAATAGATTCAAGTAATTTCATATCAAGTTCATTGAGTTATGATGATCGAGTTTATTCATCTTATAGACTTTTTCCACAAGACCAAATTACTGGGAAAGATAATACAACTTCTTTAGCTTTTGTACCAATTATTTATTTAAATGAGATAACTAAATATTTTGGTAATAAAAAGTTAGAAATACAAGATATTTATATTGCTGCAAATGCACTTGACGGTGCTAGTGGTTCTTCAAACTTGAATAGTATGGCAGCAACAATGTTGAACGATCTTTTATTCGTTATAGAAACGACTGCGTATTTGCCGTTTACACGAAGAGGTACTATAACAATTAATGGAGATAGGAGGATCAAGGTAGGTTCATTTGTCAAAAATAATTATACGAATGAATTGTTTTATGTCACGGGTGTTTCAAATTCTTTATCGTTCTCAGAAAATTCTATTTCTCGAGAAACGATTCTTGAAGTTGAACGAGGAATGTTCTTTCCTATTCTAAGTGGTGTAGTAGGAGAAGATGAAGAAATAAATTTAAACGCAGGTTCTCAAAAGGCTTCTTATTTTAAGATTGTTGATATAAAAAGAATCAAAGAGGATATTTTAACTGCTCAAAATGCAGCTAAAAGTGGACAAACAAAAACTTCTGGATTGGGAGTTGCTCCTCTTAATAAAGAACAATTTGAGTATTTCTTAAAAAGAAAAATGTACAAATGATTGACGGTGTAAGTAGAGAAAGACAAAGTGATTCCCCATATTCAGTGGGATATGGTTATATAGCTATACCTTCTGGTGTTGATCGTGATAATTATATCGATACTTGTTTTCGTAGGGAAAGAGTGACAGTGATAACTGATTTAGGTGGTGTTTTTAACGATTGTTATATAACGAGTGATGCTTTGCAGAGAATTAGTTTTCCAAGCAACATAGAAGAAAAAGGCAGTTGTGTTTGTTTTATTTCTTGCACTTTTAACAATAAACCAATTGTTGTTGGTGTATTACAAGGTGACAACAGTTCTTCTATGTTGAAAGAAAATATGTATCAAGTGAGAAAGGTTATGGGAGATTCTGAAGTCTTGATACAAGCCAATCCTAAAGACAATTCTTTGGTGATTAATCTGACTAGTTCAAAAGCTGGTAAAGTTTTTTTGAAATGTGTCGGTTCGGAAGAAAATGAATTAAATATAGTTTCTTCAGGATCAGTTAATGTAAGTGCGGATAAGTCTATTAATGCTACAAGTTACAAAGAAGCGAGTGTACAAATAAAAGACGTTGAAAATAAAAACGATGTTTATCAGATTTATTTTGACAAAGAAAAGGCTCTATTAACGAGGAAATGTCAAAGTACGAAAGAAGATACAACTATTGTTCTTGATCAAAATGGTGTAGATATTAAGACTGAGGGTGGTAATAAAGAAATCAAGATTGATCTTGAAAACATCTTGTTAAAGACCGATAAAAAAGTTAATATAAATAATGGAGGTCAATCTATGGTAAAAGCAGAAGATTTGATTCTTCGTATAGATCAACTTCAAACTCAAATCAGTCAAATAGTCCAAGCATTTGCCACAGGTGCTGCAGCAGCAGTTAATATGGATGGCGGTAGGACAGCGATGACGACTGCATATGGTTCGTTATCTGGAATCGTGAAAATTGACTTCAATCCAATAAAAAGTCAAATAGGTTTTTTAGATTGAAGAATAAATCTTATATTTACATTCAAATATATAACTTATGAGCAGTGTAAGTACTATTCAGAAGAAAGCGATTGAGATGGTAGGGACGCTTGGAAGAGCGGCTTTGGCAACATTATATCCTAACGATTTTGAGATATATTTATGTTCTTTGGAGTTAACAGATTCTCAAGGAAGGACAATTGATTTCTTTACTTTTCCTATAATGCCAGACAGCATTAGAAAATCTGAATTAAAACGAAGTACTGTTAGGAATACTGCAGGTGGAATCACGACATTAACCTCTCCTATTTATTCTCCAAGTGAAATCAATATCAGGGGAAATTTTGGGAAAAATTTTAAGATCTTATTATCTGAAAATGAATCTGTATCTGGAGTAGCATTTAGCATAAGGAATGGTATGTACGATCTGTATCAAATAGGATCGAAAAAATCTTCTAATCTAAAGACTCCAGACTTTGATATTTCAGTAAAAACTGGATTCGGTGCTAGTAGGATATTGAAAGCTATCATTTCAAAGAGTAATGGAGTAGACAATGATGGGAAACCATTTCGATTGTATTTCTATAATATGGCTTTTGGTGAGAATTATTTAGTGACAATACCTCCATCTGGGGCTGAGTTTTCGATGAATATTCAAAAGAATATGATCTGGGAATATAATATCAATATGACTGTGATAGCTCCTTTAGAAGCTGTAAAGAATTCACCAGGGTCAAGTTCGATGGTTAAAAAATTAGCTAGTTCTACCATTCAGAAAAGTGTAAATGATTTAGCTTCATATGTTGTAGGAATATTATGAATGAGACGATGTATGAAAAATTTGAGAATATAACTGGATATGATATAAAATCATTTTTTCAGAGTTTTGTTGATTTTGTATCGACAGAATATCCTTATATTGTCGATTACTATCAAGGTGGTAGTATAAGACAAGAATCGTTCTATGCTTTAGATCGTTTAACTAAAGAGGTTAATAAAATAGAACCTCTTTTTACTTTGCACAAAAATTCTTTAAATGATCTCGATGCCTGGGAATTACTAGATACTTTCACAGAGATTCAAACAAAGATTTTGACGATAAGGAGTTCAGCTAAATGGATGAGAAGTGTGTTTGATTATGTTCGAACTAACACGATCAAAGTTGAGAAGATACTTCAATCTGATGAAACTTTTGAAGATGTATCAGCAAATCTCGATGCAATAACTCCTCAAGACGATTGGGTAAATATAACAGTACCTCAATACATCACAGAAGAATTGTATACAAATTCTTCTTCTCCTATATTTTCAGTTAATCTTCAGAATGTGGGGTTAAATTACGTTGATAATGTTGTTGATGTATTAAATGGGAAAAGTATTCTTGGTGTTGATTTAGATAAATCATTTACCTTTGAAAACGATGATTTAAAGGTGATTGAATATGATCAAGCAATGGTACAAGCCTTAGAATTGATTCAAAGTTCTTTAAAAGGTTCTTACCCAGAATTTGAAGATTATGGAATAACCAATGAATTTATTGGAACAACGGTGAACGCCATTCAATATGCTACTATTTTCAAGGGACTTATGAATATGTTTCAAAGAGATAGTAGATGGAAAACAGTTGAGCTCTTGGATTTGAAGAGAGATCAGGATTCAATCTTTTTATCTATAAGAGCGACAACAATAACCGAAAGCAATTACATAATAAATATTCCTATATGATAACGCAAGTTAGTAATACAATTTCGACGCTTAAAAATCTTTGGATCGAGCTGTTTTTAGACAAGACCAATAAAGTTACGAATGTAGCTGATGGTTCAGTCTTAAATGCTGTGGCTTTTGGTACTGCAAAAGTCGCACAAAAAGCGATCAAAGATATTGCTATCACAGAAGCAAAGATATTCCCAGAAACAGCTACAGGAGAATATCTCGATAAATCAGCGGCACTTTTTGGGGTTAGTCCAAGAAAAGGTGCTCTTGGTTCATCTACTTATGTGAGAGTTTATGCAGACCCGGGAACTATTTACAATGAAACTAATTTCTTTGTAAATCAAAACGGTATTCGTTTCTCTGTAAATGAATCTGTTACAGTTGGTAGATCTGGTTATGCATATGTAAGTGTCAGAAGTGTTAACCAAGGATTGGTTACAAATGTCGATGCAAATAGTATTATCAACGTCACTCCTGCTCCTAGTGGTCATATTGAATGCACTAACGAATACATGGCTACAGGTGGTAGAGATAGTGAAGATGATGAGACTTTTCGTATTAGGATCATGACTAACCTCAACACACTTTCTAAAGGAACGTTGGAATATTATACTCAAATATTCCAAAATATCGATGATCGTATTTTGAAAGTATTAAATGTTGGGTTGGGAGAAGATGGAATCTTTTATCTTTATCTAGTAAGTCAAAATGGAATTTTATTCACACAAGATGAATTAGAGACTTTATTAGAGAAATCTAAAAGTTATTTTGGACTTTTTGAATTGAATCTTGAAGGAAATGTCGTCGGGATTCAATTAAAGAATGCTGAATGGTTTTTCATTGGTAGTGAGCGTGGAATGGATTTTCGAATAGAAATTGATCCTTCTTACGATGTGGCTACGGTAAGAAAAAATATTCAAGTAGCTCTGACAAAATATCTTGACTTTCGATTCTGGGAAGCAGGTAAGATCGTCCAATGGGATGATTTACTTGGTATCGTGAAAAATGCCGAGGGTGTTAAATATGTTCCCGATGAATATTTCTTTCCATATTACGACCAAGAAGTCCCACTTAATCAACTTCCTAGAATTAAAGGATTCGTAATGAGAAATCTTGAAGGTATTGTTCTATACGATGCTGGAAGTGAACTTTCTCCTATGTTTTATCCTGCAGGACAAGAAGATTTGTTTCAAGGTTTGAATGATAGTGCATTAGCACTTAGACAACCAGTTTATTTCAGTATTACTGATGAAGATGGTAATCCGTTGTCGGGTGTAAGAATTTCTGTTGGTAGCGGATCTGTCGTTACAGATGAAGATGGTTTAGCAACTATTTCATTGGTAAATGGTAACTATATCTACACTGCTAGTAAAGAAAAATATAAGCAACAACAAGGACAATTTGTCGTGTTGAATGCACCAGTTTACATTGGTATCATCTTAGAACTAGCTCCATTCCAGATTAGTTTCATGGTTGAGGACCAGTTCGGCGTACCGGTTGTAGATGCAACTATTTCTATTGTTGGTCAATCTTTAACAACCAATGTTAATGGTGAAGCGACAGTGTTGGTGAAAAATGGGACCTATCCTTATACAGTTGAGAAATTAGGTTTTGATTCTAATGAAGGAAGTTTTGTCGTTGTTGATAATTCAGATGTTTATGTACCAGTTACTTTATATTATCATAAATGGGTACAAACAATTTTCGTAAAAGGTCTCAATTCTGAGAATTTTATCTCAGGTGTTTTGGTTGAGATAGGTAGCGATAGTTATGTAACTGATGATGAGGGTAAGGTTCAAGTTAGTTTGATCAACGGAAGTTATCTTGCTAAATTCAGTAAACCAGGATATGTAGATACACAAGCTCTTATTGTGGTTTTAAATCAAGATGAAACAAGGACTATCGAAATGGATCTTTATAAGTATAACGTTACTATTAAGGTCATTGAACTTGTTTCTGGTAAAGTGATTCCAGATGCGTTAATAACATTAGACAATGGATTAGTTGCTCGTACCAATAGTAATGGATTAGTTGTTTTTAGATTGACAAATGGTGAATATACTGGTACAATCACAAATCCAATTTATGACGATTTAACGATTAATTTTAACATTGATACATCAGACGCTGATTTCGTCTATCAGTTAGATTTCAGACATTACGATGTTTTCATAACTGTTGTCGATTCTAAGAACAACCCCATTCAAGATGCTTTAGTATCTATTTCAGATCAAGTACTTGTAACCGATGAAGGTGGTAAAGTGCAAATTGGTTTGCAAAATGGGACCTATCCTTATAAGGTTGAAAAATTGGGTTATTATGACTTTTCAGGATCTGTTCTGGTGAAAGATAACGATGTTAGCGTTGTCGCTAAAATGGTTGATTATCCCTGGTCGATAACTTTCTCTGTCAAAGACGGAAACACTCCTATTCAAGGAGCAGTTATCAACATAAATGGTCAACAATATTCAACAGGTCAAGATGGTTTAGTGAAGTTGACGTTAGTCAATGGTTCTTATGACTATACAGTGACTAAGATTGGTTATGTAGATGTTGATAGAACTTTAGTTGTTAATAATTCCAATGTATCTGTAGATGTACCAATGGTATTGAGACCTTGGAACGTTATCTTTTCTGTTACGAGTGAAGGTGTTCCAGTTGAAGGTGCTTCGATAACAGTTGAAGGAATAACGGTAGAGACTAATGCTGGTGGTATTGCGGTGATTGGTTTGGTAAATGGTATACATCAATATGAGATATCTGCAACAGAATTTCAAACAAAGACAGGTTCTGTAACGGTAAGTAATTCAGATACAAGTGTACAAGTTTCTTTAGATCCAGTTACTTATCCGATCACATTTGTGGTAAGAGATAAAACAACTCCAACACCTGCTTTAGTTCAAGATGCTGTTGTATCGGCAAAGGGTCAATCAGTTTTAACAAATGCAAGTGGTGAAGCAGTTTTACAACTTCCAAAAGGTGATTTTGAAGTTTCTATCACAAAACAGAATTACATCAGTACGACAACTCAAATAACTGTTACAGGCATTGATACGATCAATGTTCAAATTGATAGGATTTATTTATTAGATTTTACAGTTACAGGAGAACAAGGGACGATCTTATCAGGAGCCAAAGTTGTTGTAAGTGGTGAAGCTATTGTTCTTCCTGCTGGTCAATCGTCGATTGAATTAACGACAAATGACGCAGGACGTACACCTCAGGTTCAAGCGATAAACGGTTCGTTTCATTGGGGAGCGTCTTTCTCAGATTATTCAACAGGTGAAGGAGACGATACTATTGCTAATGCAAATAAGACAGTAGCTATTTCATTGAAACGAGGCAAAAGAGCTGTCTTTACAGTTACAGATGGAACTGATCCTTTACAAGGTGCTAATATTTTGATCGATAACGTTACCAACTATCAAACAGGTGTTGATGGACAAGTCAACGTTTCGCTGTCAGCAGGGAATCATACTTACAAAGTAAGTCTTGTAAGTTATCAAACGATAACTGGTACTGTCAATGTTAAAGAGGATGAAACTTCGTATGTGAACTTAACTATGGTTCACGGAGGGTTATTAACTTTAAATGTTAAAAATGGTGTGGCAAATTTAAGTGGAGCTACTGTTGTTATCAAGAATAGTTCTGGTACGACAGTCAAATCTGGTACGACAGATTCTAATGGAAATATTTCAGTTGATGTCCCTAATGGAAATTATACTTACACAACAGATGCTAGTGGATACAAACAACAACCTGGAAGCACAACAGTAAGTTCTGCGGATAAAACGGTTCAAGTACAAATGCAGAACTACAAATATTGGGGTGTTACTTTTAATGTTAAGTACAAGACAACAAATTTAAACGGGGCTGCTGTTAGTATTAGTAATGTTAAAACTATTGGTGGAACTTCTACTGCAAATGGAACGACAAATTCCAGCGGTCAATGGATTTTAGCTGCTAGTGCTAAAAACGATGCAACTTTAAATGGTGCCGTTTCTTGGACTGCTTCTTTAAGTGGATATAGATCAGCTTCTGGTTCATTTAACATTGTCAATGCAAATCAGACGATCAATGTCACCTTAGAAAAGTATAGTACAGTTACGTTAACTTTTGTTAATTATGCTGGTACAGCTCTTTCTGGTATTTCAGTTACTATGAATAATCAAACTGTAACTACAAATGCAAGTGGTCAGGCAATTTTCTCTAATATGATAGATGGTACGTATAATTGGAGTAGTGCTGCTAAATCACCTTATCAAGCTAAATCAGGAAGTGTAACGGTTAACGGTGCAAATGTTAATCAACAAATTACTTTAACCAGTCAAGTAACAGTTACATTTATCGCTAAAGATGACGCTGGTACAGCTCTTTCTGGAGCGACAGTGAAAGTTGCTGGTACATCAAAGGGTACGACAAATTCCAGTGGTCAATTAGCTGTAACGATGCAATCACAATCAGCAGCTTATGCTTGTACTGTTGAATTAAGTGGATATCAAACTTGGTCGGGTAATGTTACAGTTGGTTTGAGTAATCAAACTGTAAATGCAAGTTTACAGTATTTGGTTACATTTACAGCGACAGTTAAAGAAAATACAACGTCTGGTGTAAATGTCGGTAGTGCAACTGTTAAACTTGTTAATTCAAGTTTAGGTACTTTTACAGGTACGACAAATTCAAGTGGAGTTGCTACAATTTCAAATGTGAAACCAGGTTCTTACACTTACACGATTTCAAAATCTGGTTACAAAGATACGACTGGTAGTGTAACTGTAAGTCGAAGTTCTCATAGTCAGAGTGCAACTTATGCTCTTTTGAGATATTATACATTTGTTGTGAATGTTAAAAGAGCGGGTGTTAATAGAAATGGTGTCACAGTGAAATTAGATGGTACATCAAAAGGTACAACAAATTCTTCTGGTAACATCACAATGTCAGATGTACTTTATGGAAGTCATACGATAGCAATTGATGCAGGTACATATTGGAAAGCGTTCAATCAATCGTATACAATTTCAAGTACATCAACTATCAATATCGCTTTAACTGCTTTATATACAGCACAATTTACTATTTCTGACGCTAACGGTCCTATTTCAGGAGCAAAAATAACGTTAACTGGAATAGCAACGGGGACTTTAACGACAAATACATCAGGAATAGCTTCAAAAACTGAAATTGTAGCAGGAACGTTAAGTTACTCAGTGAGTGCGGCTGGATATACGACTAAGACTGGAACAGTGACGTTGTCTGGGTCGAATGATTCAATCAACACCTCAATCACTCTTGCGAAGGCAGCTAAACTTGTACAGATCACGACTCCACTGAATACAGAAATTAATCAACAAATAGAACCAGGATATACAAATGTTGATTTTCTTATTGTTTCTGGTGGAGGAGGCGGAGGAGGTGGAAACAATATTGCAGCAGGAGGTGGAGGCGGAGGAGGTGGAATTGTTTATATAAAAGATCATACAACAAGTATATCAAATTTAAAACTCGTAGTTGGTAATGCAGGTGCAGGAGGTGCAGGAGGTAATACGACTACTCAAGGTTATTCTGGTAATGATGGTTACAAGAGTATTGTTACTATTGAAGATGTAGTACGTCAAGCATATTCAGGTCGTTGGGGATACGGTGCTTCTCAATTAAACAATGAAAGTAGGGGAGACGGAGGAGATGGTGGTAGTGTTAACCCTTCTAACAATAATAAGGGTTGTGGAGGAGGAGGTGGTGGTGGTGGTTCTTATCAAGAATTATCTGCACCCGATTGGGGAGGTGGTGGAGGAGGAGGTGCTAGAAATAACCGTGTAAATGCTGGTAGTATTCGAGGAGCGATAGGTGGTAAAGGTCTAGCGCATACAACAGGAGGAGGTAAAGGTGGTGTTAGTGAAGGAGGAAATTTAAATAGAGGAAATGGTACAGGAGGAGATGGTGGTTCTGGTTATACCAATAGATCAACAACTGATGGTGGAAATTACGGAACAGGTGGAAGTGGATTTGGAACTAGTACTTATACAGTCATTCCAGATATTCTTTTACCTTCAAAAGGTGATGGTGGAACAGGTGGAAGTGGAACAAGTGGAAGTAATTCTTCAGGAGGAGGTGGTGGAGGTGGATCCTTTGGTAAAGGTGGAAATGGTGGAAATGGTAGCAGCACTACTAGCGATGGTGGAAACGGTGGTCTAGGAGAGTATGGAGCTGGTGGAGGAGGAGGTGGAAGAGTTTACAATTCTTCATATAAAGGTGGAAACGGAGGAAATGGAGGACAAGGTATTATTGAATTATACTATAAATAAATTGAATAGGGCCTGGATTCATTTCCAGGCCCTTGTTTTATTTAAATTAATGATAATAAATAAAAAGAATACCTTGTTGTCCAGATAATCCACTTTCTTTTATTTCTCCACCTTTTCCACCTGAACCATAGTTTGGAAGAGAACTTTTTCCACCTGAACCTATTATTGCACCATTTCCACCTTCACCACTTCCAGTTATCCCATATTTTTCAAAATCATTAGGTACACTAACGCTTAATGCTCCTATGTAATTCACAGCATTCTTCCCTATACTTACACTACTAGCACCACTTCCTCCTCCTCCACCGTTTGGAATTGAAATATTGGTTGGACTATAACCTTTTCCTCCATTATAAGTTGTACCATTGTAATAAACTGAACCACCTGCACCTCCAATACCTCCAGCACTTAAATCAGTTTCTCCTTTACTAGCTCCACCACCTCCTCCACCAATACCAAGTTTTACACCAGATGTATTAAGAAGACCACTACCAGGACCTCCATTACTTCCTCTTCCTTCACTACCAGCTCCTGATCCTCCGTTACCATTAAATTGGTGTAAAATATTGTAAACATAACTTTCATTCTTTCTAAACCAGATATTAGCCATATCTGGTTTACTTCCTATACCTCCTGGAGCTATAGAAGTTCTACCTTCACCTCCAGCTCCACCACTTCTTATAATATAACCTCCAGTATAAATACCACCATCTAATAAAGTTAATAATTCTCCAAGAATAGTACTTCCACCTCCACCTCCACCTCCATTATATCTTACATTTCCACCACCTCCACCTGCACCTGCGTGTACTAAACACCACTCTAACTTTGAAAATCCACTTTCAATATTAATTGCAGTTTCTGTATTCAGTGGAGTCGTGATCTGTACAAGTTTAGCTGCCTTCGCAAGAGTGATTGAGGTGTTTAAAAACAAAATAAATGTTGTTTGTTATGAAGGAAGTAGATATCTTTATGCGGTTGAAAAAGTTTGCTTTGACACTGTTGTTGGTTATAGTTTGCTTTCATTTTAGTAACTTTGAATCGTTGGAAACAACTTAATTATGGCAGATATAATATATAATAGAACTATATTTAAAAAATTCTTTGAAAAGAATGATATTAAAATTCAGGCTTGGGCACAGAATGTCTTGGATAAAATATGTAGTCCAGGTATTCTTCCTGTTTTTTTTAATAAACAAAATGAAGATTTTGTTTCGTTTTGGGGATCTGTGACACATCTTTTTGCGATTGTTGTATTATATGGACGACAATACGAAGAGATTGATGTAAACAAGATCTTATTTGATATCTTTATCAAAGAAAGAGGTTTGGTAACCGATACTGTTGATACGACAGAACAAATGCAATATCTTTTCAACAACTATGTAGAAGAGTATAGAAAAAGAGGTCGTATGGATATCGTTTCAAAAGAAGGTACTATATTAGGAGAACTTCTTCGTTTGATTCGATACAACGATTTAAATGAATTCATCTTTGCTCTTCTAGCTCCTAAAGATAGTGGTTGGACATTAGGACATAGCTCTCCTACTTGGAATAGGACAGATACAGTTGAGAATATAACCAAAGCCTACGAATGTTCAAGCAATATTGAAAATTTAGATAAATATCCATTAATCAATCCTAGTGGTGTTATTTTACAAGCTGATGTAGACAACGATAATGAACCTATCCAAACTATGACTTTTATAGGAAATGAGTTGGTAGGAATCAGTTCAGAAGGAGATTTAGATAAACTTCTAGTAGTTGATGAAGATTTAGCTTATCAAGTTTCTTTACGTTTAAAAACAGATAATATTCAAAACATGAATTTGACTTTTGGAGTCCAAGTTTATGATGAATTGAAGAGACCTGTTTCTTGTATTGAATCGATTGGTACTGTACAAAGCAATTCATTTGTTAAAAATGACGCTTCTGTTACGTTAAACAACGCCGATATTTATTATGAGTTAAGAGCAACAATTTCAAAGAAAAATAGAAGTTTTGTCGACGAAGTAGCCCTGAATTTCCCTAATGGAAGAGGATTAAGATTTGTAGAAGGTATCAAATACATGTCTTTGCATTTGGTTCAAGATCGAACTAAAGCTAGTTCAAATTTAAATATTTATGATATAAAGATCAAACCAATATATTTACCTTTCTATCAAGGTTATCTAGGGGAGAAAAACATAATCGCCTCCTATTATAGGAATAATTCTTATTCTTCTACATCTACTATAGATCAATTTATAGAAACTTATTTAGTTTCATATAAAAATATTTTTGCTAGTGAAGAGATTAAAGCTCTTACAAAAACAACTGTACGTTTCAAGGTTTTTTCTGAAAGAAAAGAATATATTAAAGGAGCTACTATTACAATAGCAGATCAAGAATTGCAAACAGATATTAATGGTGAAGTAACTCTTGATCTTTATCCTGGCGATTATCTTTATTCAGTTGAAAAAGACCTTTTCATTTCTATTGTCAATAATGTTCTATATGTAGAAGAAGAAATCGAAGGAGATGAGCAGATTTGTTATATACAAATGCAAGGAGAACTTTACAAACGTAAGGTAACTTTTGTTGTCAAGAATGAACAAGCTAAAGCTATTTCAGGAGCTATTGTCAAGTTCAACAATGAGGTTAAATCAACAGGTCAAGATGGCAGTACATTCTTCATGGCTTATCCAGATTTATATCTGTATACAGTTGAAAAGGAAAAGTATTATCCGATTGATAAGTCAGTCCTTGTTCGTGACGATATGATTGAGAATGTCACGATGCAATTAATCCCTATTTTTGATGTAACTTTTATTGTGAAAGATTCTTCTTCAAATCCTATTCAAGGAGCTAGAATTAATTTTAACAATACATATATTGATACCAATGAACAAGGACAAGCTGTTTTTAAAGATGTTTTAGTAGGTACTTTCAATTATCGAATTGAAAAAATTGATTGGTTGCCAGTTACAGGATCTGTGACTGTAACTAATGCCCCAGTGACTCAAAATATAACAATGAATCCAGTTCCTACTTATAATGTGACATTTACAACAAGAGGTGTTAATTATCAAGGGGTAGTTTCATTGTTGACAGGTGTTTCAGTAACTTTTGCTGGTTCAACTAAAATATCTGATTCAAGTGGTCAAGTGAGTTTCATTGTTAAAGCTGGATCGTATTCTTTAACAGCGACGAAAGCTGGTTACAATGATTATAAAAATACAATTTCTGTTGATGAAGATTCTGATATTGAAATCAGAATGAGTCAGAAGGTTTATGTTGTTACTTTTATAGTGCAAGATGATAATAATAAAAAACTTTCTGGTGTTTCAATTCAAGTAGAAAACAATCCTATTATAACTACAAATACACAAGGACAAGCAACTATCAATTTACCTGATGGATCTTTTAATTATACAGCGACACTAAACGAATATCATACTATTACAGATTTATTTGGTGTAAATGGAGGTCCAGAAACGGTCAATATAACAATGTCACAAAAGATGTATCAAGTGACTGCAACTGTAAGAGAAGAAGGTCAAATTTCAGTTGGCGCAACTGTTACTTTAGGATCTTATTCTGGGGAATCAGATAACCAAGGAAAAGTATCGACTGAACTACCTAATGGTTCCTATAATTGGACGGCGAAGAAAACGATTTATGCTTCACAACAAGGACAATTTGTCGTGAACAGTGCTCCTTATGTGTTTGATATAAATTTGGTTAGACGAAATGGTCAAGTAACTTTCATGGTTGTCGATGATTTAGGGAAACCAGTGGAAGCTGCGACTGTTGTTTGTAATAATATTACCAGAATTACAAATAGTCAAGGTAAGGCAGAATACACCCTCCCAATTGGCTCGTATGATTACGAAGTTTCTAAGCGTCCAGAATATACTTCTGTTCCAGGTGAAGTGTCGATTACAGATACACCTCAAACAATCAATGTATTATTGACGAACAAGACATATAATATTAATTTTACAGTTACAAATACTAATGGTAATGCTGTCCCTAATGCAACAATAGTATTAGACGGTGATACAAAGACTACAGATACTAGTGGAAAAGTGACGTTTCCAGATAAGAGAAATGGTTTATATAATTGGACGATACAAGCTGTAGGTTACTATGATAAAGAAGGCACTGTTCAAGTTTCGAATAATGATGCTAATCAACAAGTTTCATTGACTTATTCGTTACGAGAATTTACAGTGACGACTTTAATTGATGGTTCAAACGCATCTGGAGTCAATATATCATATACAGTATATGAATCTGCGGATTCTAACGTGGTAGTTAGTAGTGGCAATGGATCTTCTGATTATCAAGGGAAATACGTTATAAACGCTCCATATTCGGCGTATGTCCTTCTGAAGGTAGAAGAATCTGGTTGCTTACCAATAACAACCAGACGGATAGCTATCAATACAACAGGTCTTGTTGTCGCACTTTACAAGGCATTGATCCTTCGGATGAGCAGTCAAAGACTCCCGAGCTTTGGATCTTCAGTTGATTACGAATGGTCTGGTAATGAGTTGAAGATAGTAGGAGGATCTAGGACCAACCCTAGTACGTTGAATTTTAATTGTCAGAATAATACAAGCGTCTTAGCTGTTACACAATGGCCAGGATATTTTCCAATAAGTGGAACAAGTGTATTTAATGGTTGTACAAGTTTATCAAGTTTAGCGTCTGGTTCACCAAATATTAGTGGATCAATAGAGAGTTGGTTTAGGAATTGTACAGCTCTAAGAAGTATTCCTTCTGGACTTTTATTAAATGTATCAGGAAGTGATGCTAGTAATTGTTTTAGAGGTTCTGGAATAACAAGTGTGCCTTTGGACTTATTCGGAAGTAATCTTACATTGTTCGCTAGTGTATTCAGAGATTGTAAATCGCTTTCGAGTGTATCAGGTAGTCCTTTTAGAAATGGTACTGATTTTGAGTCAGCTTTCAATGGTTGTAGTTCGCTTTCAAGTGTTGGAAGTTCTATTTTCCCACGAAATGCAGAATCGTTTTATTACACGTTTGCAAACAGTGGGATTTCTTCGATTCCTTCTGGTTTATTTGATAGTTGTGTATACGCAACTACTTTCGAAGGATTAGTTTCTTCTTGTACCAATTTGAGAAGTATTCCAGCTAGATGTTTCAGGAATTGCACAAGAGCTACTAATTTCAATGTATTAGCTCATAGTTGCACATTACTGAGTAGTATAGGTTCAGATTGCTTCCCCACTAGTGCTTCTAGTTTCAGTTGGTCTTTCATTGATTGTAAATCATTGACAGATATTTCTGGATGTAAGATTGAGAATGGAAATGTGACTACTTGGGCAAGAGCTTTTGAAGGTTCTGGTGTACAAAGAATTCCACCAAGATTTTTTGCTGGTCAATCTCGATTGGTTTCAGTAGCTTCTTGTTTCAAGAATTGTACTAATTTAACAGAATGGGCTCCAGATGGAGGAGCTGAGTCTTCTCATGGTACATTTAACGGTTGCACTTCTTTACAGAATATGTCAGAATTTTTGAATGGTTGTATAAGAGTTGGTGATTCAACTTATAACTCGCTACAAGTGATTGTTATATCGCAAAATATAGCTTCTACAGTTACTAACTGGAATTATACTTTCTTGAATTGTAGTGAATTACAATCTATGCCTATTATTGCAGAATCTAAACCAATTACACTGGGTTGGCTTTGGGATTTAGCTCCTTCGTCAGCATCACATTATCAAACTTTCAAAGGATGTTCAAAGATATCTTATTCAAATTTGATTCCGTCAGGTTGGAAATAAATTTTTAATATATATGAGTCAATTAAATATTAATAGAAACATGTTCTTAGAGAAAGAAGAATTGGTTAATTTCCAATCTTTCTTTGCAAGTGAAATGCTTTTTCAAGCATTGTTACAAGCAACATTTAGTTTTGGTATCATCACCAACAATCCAGCTAAAGCCAATGGTAGTGGAACTGCTCCTGATGGAGTAGAATATAATGATCCTTTTATCGTACAACAAGGTTCTGTTGCAAATAGTATCAAGGTTTTGCCAGGAATGGCGATCAATAGTTTAGGACAGTTTATAAAGATCAATGTAGAAGATAATATCCAAGTTCCTAACGATAGCTTATTCTATTGGGTGAAAATTGCGTACGCAACTAGAAATTATGAACTCGGTATTGTTTCAGTTAACACTAAAGGTGTAGTTTCTGGTACTGCAGATTTTTCTGGCAAAGTAAGAGGTCAATCAACGAGTACCCCTACTTGTATCCGTTTCATAAAAGACGATGGTTCTATACCATTGAATAACGGTATTTATCAAGTCGTCAATGTAATCGATAATCAAAATTTAGTATTAACTTCTAATACAACTTTTGTCGCAGAATCAAATTTAAGACCGATTGTATTAGGAACTCTTCCTATTGGTGGTGTATTTTCACAATCTCAGAGAGAAGGTCTTTACATTTACGATTATTATGAGATTTCTTTAGTTCAAGAAACTTCTGTAGAAACCCCTCCCGAAAAAGGAAATAATGAATTTTATATTGCTCGTATTAAAAATACAAACGGTACATTTACCATTGATAATACGGTCAAGAGTGAGTATTGGGCTTTAGGAAATTTAAAAGCAACAAAATAATGAGATTATATTATACAGTATCTTCTGGATACAACGATCCACAATCAAAATTAGTCAATTCACTAGGTGGTTTCAAATCTTCGACTCCTGTACCCAATGATCAGGATAACAATGTTTTTGATGAATTGAGCCTTCTTTCTCTTGTAAAAGGTAAAACTCAATATATTGGTTTGATTTTGAAAAATGAATTGGGAGTTGAGGTTAAAAATGTTCAACTCTGGTTTGAAACACCAGAGGGTAGTTATGGTTCTTTTCAATTAGCTGCTGTTCAGACTGATAAGAATAATGAAGGACAATCTTTCTTCGAAATGATCCCAGATATTTTCAGTAAACCTTTTTACGCTGAATTTCATCAAGCGACTGAACTTGACAAAGCTACTATTGGGGATATGGAGATTGATCAAGAAATAGGTTTATGGCTGTGTCGATCTATCGATAAGAAGACTGTGATAGAAGATTATAATAATGTCGCTGAAAAAGATACTGCAACTGAAAACAGGTACAAACCTATAGAAAAGGCAACAGAAGAATCCATTGCTTTTCAAATTAGTTGGGAATAGTAGTTAATTTTTGTATATTTACAAGGTGAAAGGATGAGTTGTTCATCCTTTACTTTTAAAGTTAAAGATACAAACATTGTATGTCGTTAGAAGAAAAGTTTATTGAGTTATATGAGTATATTCAAGGCAGGGTCTTGAATAACCCAAGTTTTCGTCTGAAAATCAATAAGAGACAAGAACCAACTCTTTCGTCTTTTCTGGATAAGATAGAAAGTTCTAGTATTGATTTATGGGAATATTTGTTGTTTCAATTCAGTTTTAAAGTGATTACAGGAACAAGGTTTCCTGTTATACCATTAAATCATATAATAGGTAAGAACGCTTTGAAACGATGGGATGAACGAACTATAGAACAACAATACATGACTTCAAAGTTTGTTCAATCTTATAAATTGAGATCACCTATTAAAGACGAGTCGATAAAAATAAGCGAAAGATATTTTGACGAACAACGACGAAAAGATTTTTCTTCTCCTAGAGGTTACATAAGATGTTTGTCGTTTGGTAGTCTTTTTAATGAGATCAAATGTAAGAGTTGTAAATATTTTTATGTATGTAAAACAGAATGATTATGGAAAAGAAAAGGTATAAAACTGAAGAAGAAATGATTTTGTGGAACGAAATTTCAAAATCATTGAACTATGACAAAGATCGGATAGACAACGTTCTATTTGATGAAGAAGTGTATCAAGGTATATTATCAGCAATGAGAGAATATCATAAATATGTGGAAAAAGAAGGTTAAAGAAGAAGTTCGTCCATGTGTAAAATGTGGTACAAATCATTTGATTTACAATAGGATTAAGTGGTTGTGTAAAGATTGTGACAAAGAAGTAACACGAGAGCGAAGAGGGGATCTTCAATCTTTATTTCAAGAAATATGGAATGAGAGACCTCATAAATGTACCAAATGTGGAAAAGACCTTGGAAACGATCCAAAGCCTATTTTCTTTTCTCACATAAAGTCTCGTGGAGCTCATCCTGAATTGAAGATGGATAAAAACAATATTAGACTTCTTTGTTCAGCTTGTCACAAGTTCGAAGATTTTAACGAAAGGGAGTGATTATGTTACATAGATTGGTTTTGATAAAAGCTCTTAGTTTGTGTCTTAAAATTATCGAAGATAATCCTTCGACAGGTCTTATATCTTCTAAATTAAAGACATTGATTGAAGTAGAAGATGAAGAAAGTTTTAAAGAATTTCGATACGAATGTTTGAAAAGATTCCTTTTCAAAAGAAATCTTGAACAGTCAAAAAGTAAATTTATCACACTTGGAAGTGGTGATAAAGTAATTACTCTTCCAAAGTATTATGTATTGACTTATAGTAAAGATTGGGATAGTAATGGAGCTGCAATCCTTAATATTAATGAGATGCCAGAAGAGGTCAACCTCAAAGACAACCCTATTAAAAATTTAAGGATCATCTATGATGACGTAGATGCAAGAGATAGAGATTTCGATAAGATTCAGACGATAATGAAAGTATGAAGTATTTATTAAAAAATGCCAATTTAACAGGCATAACAAAATTTTTAAATGATAATTTCTCAAAGAAAGATTCAAACGAAAGATTCAATCCTAGAGATGTATTAGGCTATATCAATCGAGGTAAGTTACCAGAATATTTAGGTGGTAACAAAATTGTTGAAGTAGAACAGCAAAATTGTAGTGTAAAACTTTATAATATCCAAAATAATGAAGACAAGTAGTAAATATGTCATAATTTTTGACCTTGAAACAGGTGGTTTATGTTCAAAAGATAAACTGGCTTTTTATGATGTACCAATAGTAGAATCTGCAATGGTAGTCGTAGATATGGAAAAATTAGAAATTTGCGATGAGTGTTCGTTGATTGTCGAAAGAGATTATAAAGAAGGTTTGATTTATGAACAGCAGGCAATCGATGTTCATGGGATCACAGAAGAAATTCAAAATTCAAAAGGAGTTTCTTTAAAAGAGTTATACAAGAAGTGGTTGGAACTATTTAAAAAATATAAGAATCCTCGTCAATTATGTACTTTATCAGGTCATAACATAGTCGGGTATGACGTGCCTTTCATTAGGAATATGTTTGAATATATGGAAGATGATCTCGATAAATATGTGAAATTTTATATAGATACGATGCAAATTGCTCATATGGCAGCATTAGAGCAACAAGATTATAAGTTACATACTTGTTGTGATTCTTTTAATATCGATTTAGTTAATGCACACCGTGCTTTAGATGATACGAAAGCAAATGCTTATTTGTTCATTGAGTTTGTGAAACGGTTGAGAGGAACAGGTGCTTCTTCATTAGGTACGACAAATTCTTCTCAAGAGACAGGATTTACTAGATTTAGAGAAAAGTTTCAATTATGACAATCAAACAACAGCAAAATTGGATTGAACAAGATAAACCTCTTTCTAAATTAACCCTTCTACAGAACAGGAGATTGTATACGACAGCGACTGATATAATCGAAAGATTACCAGCTCATTCGATTAATCAATTGTTAGAGGGTTATTCTGAAGATGTGGATAAACTTCTAACAGAGATTGTCAATCAAGTAGATTTAGCGATGAATTTTGGTAAATCGTTGGATACCGAGAATCTTTCGTATATTGACAATCTAGCTGCAGCTATGGATGAAAGATTAAGAATATTGTCGTTCAATTATTTTTGTGCGACTGTCTTGTCTAATTATAATATGGGATGGAGGAATTTGGAGATTGGAAACTTGATCCAATTATTTCCTTGGTCTTGTTATTTAGCAGCTCGTGGTATGGGAAAGAGTTTTTTGTTTTGCTATGCCTTTCCATTATGGAGATTGTACAGTTATACGAGACCTGTGATATATGCTGGAGATACTATTGATAATAAGAATCGAAAGGAAACAGCTCTCATTACCAATACAATGACGCTTGCTAAGATTCATGTTGGTAAAATAATTGAAGAGATTGAATCAAATCCTATTTTAAGTAATAAACTTAATCCTAATAAAAAAGCTAAGTTAGGAGAGACAATGATTGAAACAGAAACAGGTTCAATTTTACATGTACGAGGTAAAGATGGTTTTATACGTGGTCTTCATGTTGGATCTGCTCTTGTTGACGATGTTCCAGATGAAAGTTCTATTTATAGTGATGAACAAAGAGAGAAATTAAAAGAAACTTTCAAAGGAACGATTAGTCCTATCGTTGAACCATACGGATATTTTTTGATTTCTGGCACTCCATATTCTACTGCTCCTAATGAGTTATATAATCTTGTTAAAGCTGATAAGCGTTTTGCATCTTTTGAATATCCAATCATCTTTCCAGATGGACGTCCTCTTGCTCCAGATAGATACACCTTTGAAGATATTCTTCAAAAGAAAGAAGAATTAGGTACAATGGTATTTAGTCGTGAGTATTTAGTTGTCCCTATCGCAGATAGTAGTACTATTTTCCCCTATGAATTTCTGATGAAATCAACAATTGGGATGGAGAATATTACTTTTGCAGATACAATCGATTATTTTCCATTTAAATTACAGAGGGTTGTCGTTGGTTGTGACTTTGCAGTTTCTGGTAATATTGGTGCAGACTATACAGTTTATACAGTATGGGGGATCGATTTTATGGATAACTATTATCTAATAGCGATTCATAGACAAAAAGGAATGAGTCACAATGAGCAGGTTGACAAGATTGTATTATTTAATACTTTATTCAAACCTAATAAAATTGTATGTGAGGCTAATGGTTTCCAAAGTATTTTAAGTGGATTAGCAAGAGAAAGAGGTTTGAAAAATATTGAGACTTTCACAACGACAGAAGGTAATAAAAAGGATCTTCACACTGGTTTACCAAGTCTTTCGGCAATGTTTGAAAGAGGTCAAATAAAAATACCATATGCAGTAGGACCAACAAGAGATATGGTGAAGATTGTTTTTGGTGAATTCTCTTCTATTACTTTTAGAAGTGACAGAGGTAAATTAGAAGCTGTTGGTGCTCATGACGATATTTGTATGAGCTCATTCATAGCGATTAATAGTCTTCGTGAAGATAGTCATATAACGGTTCAAATAAACACGATATGAGAAAGTTGAATGAAAATTTTATGGCAGAGTTATTCAAATTGATGTTCATTGATGGGAATATCATGAGAATGGTTTCGGGTCATATGACTTATCAATTAATTCCTAAAGAGTGGGTCGGTTATAAGTTTCTATTGAAAGAAGCTGTCGAACAATTCATTGGGAAAGAAGTAACACCTTCTTTGGGAGTTATTGCTCAGAAATATGCTGATAATGATTCTGTTCAAGAATCAATCAAAGAAATTAAAAAGGCTCGTTTAGTTGACAAAGAATTAATTATTGATCAACTAGAATCTTTTATTCGCGAGACTGAGTTTGAACTTCTTAGTAAAAAGGTTCATGATTTATACGAAGAAGGTAAAAGAGATGAAGCGATTAAAGTCAATGCAGAAGAAAGTAAAAGAATATTAGAAATATCACTTCGAAAGACTGGTGGGAAATTTATTCGAGTATTCGAAGGATTTCAAGAAAGGATGAAGAAGAGATATGATGAAAATAAGATCGCTAAAGTTCAAAATAAAGTTTCTCTAGGAATTGATCGTCTTGATGATATAAGTTACGGTGGTGCAGATCCAGGAGATACAGTGTTATGGATTATGAGATCTGGTGTTGGAAAATCAACAGTATTAAAATGGCATGGATATGCAGCGGCACTTGAAAGTATTTCCGTTTTACATATACAATTAGAAGGTGGTGTTGATGCTTGTACAGATAAATATGATCAGATGTGGACAAATCAAAGTTATATAGACATCAAAAAAGGTCTTTTAAAACAAGAAGATGAAAAGCAGATCATGAAGACTTTAAGAGATATGAAGACCTTTGGTCAAGATATTGATATTTATGGATTTGAGAAATTTGGTCAAGCATCAATGGTTGATATTCGAAATCTATGTATCGAATATCAAAAAGTATATGGTCATTTTCCACAACTATTGATCGTCGATTCGTTAGATCTTCTAATGACTGGTGTAAACAAGAAGATAGACAATGATCCAGAATTTACTAAGTTTAGATTACAGAAATGTTCACAATTATTTAAAGATATTTGTGTCGAATTTAAAATGGTTGGTATAACAGCTACACAAACAGGTGATGTACCTATGGATGTCTGGAATAATGAAATGAAACATATAGACCGTTCTAATACTGAAGGTGATAGAACTCTTGTGAAGCCTTATTCATTTGTATTTACTGGAAATATTACAATGCAAGAGAAGAAAGATGAGAAATGTAGGATCTTTGTTGACAAACTTCGTGATTACAAGAGTAGTCAAGAAATCTTTTCTATCGCTACTGATTATGGTCGTGGTAGGTTCTATAATCGTAAGCGTACTATGGCTTTATACAATGATAGTTCCGAAGTTATATCAACGACTGCCGATAAACCTGAGAGAAAGGATAAACTACGTAAGGGTAAGAAGAAAGAAACTCAAGAAGTCACTGTGATATGATTAGGATCGATAGGAATGAGATTATCTCTGAATTAAATCTAACTCCATTTGGAGCTAGAGGATTTTTTCAGGACAAGAATAACGCATGTCCTTTCTGCAAAGGTGAAAAGAAGTGGGGAATTGTATTTAGCGATAACAACACTTCTTTTATATTTCACTGTTTTAAATGTGGTAAAAAGTCAAGTGCTTTTGAATTTTTAAAGCAGATTGATAGATTAGATTTAATAAGAAATCACTATGAAAATAGTATTAAATCTTCCCTAGTCGAATTGGTTCCTGAAAAGGAAGATGAAAAAGAGGATGATATAGTGTTTAAAGCTGTTTCATTACCATTTAAGTTACAAAGATTAGTAGATGATGAATATCTAAATTCTAGAGGTTTTAAACAGTTTCATTATGATGAATTTGAACCATCATTTACCGAATCCCCTTTAGAAAGAGAATTAAAGAATTATATCATTTTCAAGATGAAGATGAATGGTAAGACAATCGCTTGGTTAGCTCGTAGTCGTCATTCTAAAGAATGGCATGAGATGAATTTGAAAAAAGCGAAAGAAAAGGGGATAAAACCAAAATTAAGATATGAGAATAGTAAGACTGATTTTACCAAGATATTAGGAGGTTACGATGATATTTCAGAGAAAACACAAGTTGTTATAATAGTAGAAGGTCTCTTTGATTATATTGGTCTTGATTCTAAGTTGAATCTTAGAGAAGACGAAAGCATCAGGTGTGTATTTACATTTGGCAACAGTATAAGTAAGGAGCAAATTTCTTTTTTACAAAAGAAGAAGATTGAGCGAGTCATATTGATGTACGATCCAGATAAACCTGATCAGATAAAAAGCTCTGCATTAAATTTACAGAAATCTTTTGAGACAAAGATAGCATTGTTGAAAGATACTAGCAAAGACCCAGGAAATGCAACTTGTGAAGAATTGTTAGATGCTCTTGATAATTTGATCGATCCTATTAATTTTAGAGTATTGAAAAAATTTTTGTAGGATTTGTTGCTCCACTGAAATAAAGGTCGGACCTTTAGATCATAATTAAAAAGAGCTAATAAAATGAAGACAAAAGAAGATAAAAGAACAGCAATATTCGAAAAGATGAATGAAATTTCTTCTTTAGAAGATATGAAGAGTGAATTGGAAGAGAGATTGTTTGACGAAGAAGGTCATTGTAATTCTGAAGTGTTAGATCAATTCTTAGAGATGGATAAGAAGATTAACTACGCTAAAGGAGCGGTGATAAGAATGATAAAGAGATTGATGAACGATATTTATGGAAATTGGACTTGGAGCGAAAAGGTTGATTATTTAGAAGCTGTTAAGGAATTTAGAAAATTTGCAAATTGAAAGTGTAAAAATTTGGAGTTGTAGTTTTATTTTGTAGATTTACAACTCCAAATTTGTTATTATGAAAAGTAGAGATTTAAGCATAACAGAATTTTTACAAGTCCTTCAATTGGAGTATTTTTCGTTTAAAACACGAGAATTAATTTATGAGCGTCCTGAATTCATTAAAATGAATCGAGATATCGCTGAAAAGAAAAAAGAAAAGATCATAAACTTGGCAAAAAAGTTTCATATGATCTCAATCTTTGATTCGAAAAAAGCCTTCCATCAATTTTTTGTACAATGTTTTTCCCAAGAATATGGGATGCCGAACTTCCAATATGGAACAAATCAAGAAAAAAATATTTCAATATCTTATTGGGATAAATTCTATCTATTTCATGCTGGGAATATGGTCTCTTATAAGAAAGAGACTTACAAAGTAAAGACAAATATACCAGATGAGGATTCAATCATTTTAAACGTTAAAGGGGAAGACATAACACTACCATATGTGTATGTAACTAACTTAAAACTAGTGGCCATCTTTGCTAAAGAAATGATAGATAAGTAGTATCTTTAGACATATTTAAAAAAGAGATACTTTATGATCATTACAAAAATTTTCACAGGTGAGATGTCTCATGTGGTTCGAAATTGCACATCAATTAGGTGTAGTCATTCGACGCATGGTCACAGTTTTACGCTCGAAATCTCGTTCACAGCTAACAAATTAGACAATGCTGGTATGATTATGGATTTCGGTTTGATGAAGAATAGTATTAAACAATTCGTAGATTCTTTCGATCATTGCCATATCCTTTGGAATAAGGATCAAGAGGATTATCGCACTTCTATTAAGAAGTACAACGATCGTTGGATTGAACTAGGAGTTAATCCTAGTGCAGAATGTTTGTCTATGTTTTTCTTCTATTGGATTCAGGAGATTATAGATCATACTGAATTTAAAAATGGAGAATCAGGAATTAAAGTTTATTCTGTTAAGTATCACGAAACGAAGACTGGTTCCGCTACTTGTTTTGAAGAAGATTTAGTTAATAACTCTGAGATTGCAAATCTTTTGAATTTTTCTGTTTCAAAAGGTGTTTGGTCTGATTGGGACAACGATCTTTATTCATTCATATTCAATAACAAATACGAATCAGATTCTTTTTTCTTTAAAAATCCTTCAGTAAATCTTCAAGTTAAAAATGGATAAAAATAAAATTCTTCCGATCATTGACTTACACACTTGTCTACAAGGAGAAGGTAAGTTAGCTGGTGTACCACATATTTTGGTACGTTTGAGTGGGTGTAATCTTCGTTGTACTTTCAAAGATTCTTGTTGTGATACACCTTATTCTAGTTTTGATCCTGAAAAAGGAAAGTATACATTACAAGATGTGCAAAAATTCTGTGAAGATAATCTAGGTATAAGTCATATAATGATTACAGGTGGTGAGCCTTGTCTTCATTTAGATCTTGTAGAAGAATTTGCAAGTGGTGGTGAGGATTTTGAATATCCTATTTTCGTTACCATTGAAACGAATGGATCAATCAAGATTCCTATTTCAGTGATGAGATCTGTCGATTTAGTTTCTATTTCTCCTAAATTAAAATCAAGTATTCCAACTCAGGAGAAAATGAAGAGATTCGGAATGAAATATTCTGAAGAAATCGAAAAAAGGCATATTAAGGAGAGAGAAAATATTCCTAATATTGTGGATTGGATTATTTATGCCGATGATTTTCAATTAAAGTATGTTGTTGGATCTGAAAAGGATTTAGAAGAGATAGAGGAACAACTTTCAAAGATTGAAGATGAATTATATAATCGAGACGAAGATGAACTTGCTATGTTCATCCGATCAGGAGTTTATCTAATGCCAGAAGGAGTAACACCTGAACAGATTTCTGAGAAAAGAGTTTGGTTGATGGAAGAATGCTTAAAACGTGGTTTTAATTATTCAGATCGTCTACAGATATTAGCATATGGTAATAAAAGAGAAGCGTAAAATATGAAAGCAGGAGAAAATAAAGTTTTAAACGAGAGTCAAAGAAAACAAATGTTAGAAAATGCCGAATTTGCTTTTGGTAATTTTTTAAGAGCTTTGGGTTACGATTGGGAAAATGACCCTAATATGAAGAAGACTCCTTATCGTGTGGCAAAGATGTATGTAAACGAAGTGACATCAGGTGCTTACTCAGAACCACCAAAGATCACGGTTTTCCCGAATGAATCCCAATACGATGGTATTGTGTTCCAGGGAAATATTCCGGTACACAGTTTGTGTGCACATCATTTTGCAAGTATAGTTGGAGTTTGTCATGTTGCTTATATTCCTAAAAAAGATGGGAATATCATTGGTTTATCTAAGTTGAATCGAATTGTAGATTTCCTTTCGAAGAGACCTCAGACTCAAGAATTCTTAACGAAACAGATTCACGACTATATTAACGATATAATTCCCGACAATCAGGGTGTGATCGTCTTTATTAAAGCAGATCATATGTGTGTTAAATTACGTGGGATTGAGCAAGATTCAACGATGCAGACGTCTTATTGTAGTGGTTATTTTAAGACTAATGAAATAGGATCTAGAAAAGAATTTTTTGACATGATTGTTAATCTCAAATGAAATTAGAAACAATTTATCCTAAAGTTGGAGATAAGTATGGCAAGTGGACCATAATAGAAGTAATTAAAGGTGGTAGAATCGTTGTCCAATGTGAATGTGGTGAAATTGTGACGAAGCGATTTTATGATCTGAAAACAGGTACATCTAAACAATGTCTAAAGTGTAGGTATGGATCTGTTATCGCAGAAAGAAAGCAAAAACCGAAACATTGGACAAAAGTTGAAAATGGTATGAGATTTGGACATTGGACTATTGTTGATGTAAATGATTTCAAATTTCTTTCTTCTGATAAAGAAAGGTCTTATAGAGTTAAGTGTGACTGTGGAGAAGAGAGTTACGTTAGAATAACTTTCTTAACTAACAAACGAAGTACTTGTTGTAAAGATTGTAGAATAGGAAGAGGAAGTCGGAAAATTGGATGTTTGAATGCTTCAGTTATTAGAAGAGCTCGAGAAGGAGCAGAAGCCAGAAATTTAGAATGGTCTGTTTCTGATGAATATTTAGCTGATCTACTTGAGAAACAAGATATGAAATGTGCTTTATCGGGAATAGATTTATGTGTTTCGAATTATGGTTTGGGTTCCAAGAGAGGTCGTTTAGAGACAACTATTTCGTTAGATAGAATCGACTCTTTTAAAGGATATGTAGAAGGAAACGTTCAATGGGTTCATAAAAGTATAAATATTATGAAATCAACATTGACACAAGAAGAATTTATTAATTTTTGTAAATTGGTTGCAACTAAGTCTTGTGAGGGAAATAATGAAATGAATCAAATTCAAAATAAGTTTTAAAACATATGGAAAGTAAAGTAATTAATTATGCTTCTTATGAAGCACTTGCTATCACGACTAAGTGTTATTCTGATAAAGTGGCTTTATCTTATGTTACATTGGGTTTGTGTGGAGAATTAGGTGAATTCTATGAGAAGTTAAAACAAGAAGCAGATGATCAATTGACTGTAGCTGAGTTTCAAGATATTCTATGGTATTTAGCTGCTATTCGTATTGAATTTAGTTTAAAAGAAATTACTGATTGGCCTAAGCCCAGTGATGAAGAAATCGGTCCTTTTGATTTACCGTCTTCAGTAGGAAAGATTGCAGAACAGATTAAAAAGTATTTGAGGGACGATTGGAAAGAAGATCAAGAGATTTCCCTTTCTGAAGAGAGAAAAGAGAAAATTCAAAGTGCATGGAATGAGGTTATGCAAATAATGGTTGATATAAACGATCGAGTATTTGATTTAACGATGAATCAACAAGGTCAACAAAACATTGAGAAGTTAGCTTCTCGTAAACAAAGAAATGTTATCCATGGTTCTGGAGACAATAGATAAAGTAACTCTTCTAGGGTCTTGTTGTGTAGGGAAAACAAGTGTGTTTGATGTACTCAAACAAGACCCTATTTTCGAAGGATGGAGTATTCGAGAATCTATTTCACGTAAATTGATACGGGAAGATAAGATAAGTGTTGATCGAAATTTTCAATCGATTAAAAATCAATCTTTAATTTTCGACGAATACGTGAAAATCTTAGATATGTCAAAGTGTTTATCTGATCGATCTATTATAGATGTCTTTACAATGACAAGAACTCTTGATCAAAACATTGATGTAAAGATTGAGTTAAATCGTGAGAGAAGGATATTGGCTCAAAATATTGATAGAATAGGTAAGATATTTTACTTCCCAATTTACTGGGATTCTGTCGATGATGGAGAAAGGCTCTTTGATGAAGAACGTAGAAAACACTGGGATCTTGAAATACAAACCATCCTCTATCACAGTCTTGTTGATTACACAATCATTCCTAATTGCTCTGTTAATGACAGAGTTAAGTTTATTAAAAAAATCCTTATGAAAAATTGTAAACTTAAAAAGTCTTAAATTAATAGATTTTCATTGTTTTCTTCTTTGATTTTGTTGCTCGCTAGATACAAACGTTGTATCTTTACGACATAATAAAAGAGCAAAATTAAAAGAATATGGAAGCAATAATTAAATTAGACGAACTAAGAAAAAAGGCAAGTGCTTTAAAGATCAAGAATTATAAGAAGTATTCTAAACAAGAACTTTTAGTCTTGGTTGAAGAAGAAGAGAGAAAGAAATTGTATTTGCCAGTTATAATCGTTAAATTTTCTTGTTTCAAGAAAAAGAAAAAATCAAGAGAAGCGCGTACAGCTCCAAAAGCTGGCGTAGCATCTATGGAGATTTTCAAGACGATTCTAAAACATAGAGACCATAAAAAATGGACTTTATATAAAATCGCAAAAATAGGAGGTTACTCTTATACAAATGTTCGTCGAGTTTATAAAAAGTATATTGAAAATAAGACTGAAGAAGAGATTCAAAGTAAAATAAATGAGTTTTTAAACGATTAAAAATTAAAAGAAAATGGCATCTTTATTAGAATTGCGTAGAAAAGCTGAGAGTTTAGGAATCCAAGATTATGGAAAATATTCCAAACAAGAGTTAGCGGAAATGATCGACAAGATGGAATCTGAAAAGAAAGAAGGAGAAAGCACTGTTGTCGAAGTAGCTGCTGAAGAAGCAAAAGAAGAAGAAAAGACTATTGTCGCTGAAAAAGAAGAAGCTGGTGAAGTCGAAGAGATTAGTGCAGAAGAAGCAGCAGATCTGAAACCAACAGGTGAAAAGAAGAAGACTAAAAAAGAGTTAGCTGCAGAAAAGCGTGCTGAAAAAGAAGCCGCTAAGAAAGCAAAAGAAGAAGAAAAGGCTAAGAAAAAGGCTGAACGTGAAGCTAAAAAAGCTCAGAAGAAAGAGAAACAGCCTCGTGTAAAAATGATCTTCACTTACAAGCCTAAAGGTGAAAAACCGGAGAAGCTCGGTGATAAATCTAGTAAGGCTTATGATGAATTGTTGACAAGCAACGAGTCTTGTTATCAAGTAGCGAAAAAAGTTGGTACTTATTTTTCTGTTGTTGACAAAGTTATCTCAAAGTACTTTGATGTGGAACAGAAAGAAGTCACTGAATAAAATAAGATTCTAATATAAAATAGAGAAAGGGTCCTGTCGTCCAAAAATGGACTTGGGACCCTTTTTAATTTTTAATCGTATGAAAGAATTATATGAAGAATTGCAGGCTTACCTTTTAGAGAATTTTATTCAATTTTCTAGTCGGAAAACAGAACAAGATCGTTATTTATTTTCTATAGATGGAAAATCTTACGAATTGTTTGAACCACTACAGTGGAATGATGACGAGAATCCCGTTTTTTTTGATGAAGCGTTTACTTGGGTAAATGATAAGACTGAATATGATCGCTATATTTTTAAATTTGGTGGTTGTTGGTATTGGTTTAATAGAGGTGAAGAAAAGAACATCAAACTCAATAGAGTGAAATATTTAGGTAAGGTTAATCTACAAGAAGAAGATCTTCTCTTGCCTTGTTTTCTAGGTGTTCATGGTCCATTCGAGATGTTGAATAGTTGCGGCTCTTATAAAGATTGGGTTGACAAAGCCAAATTTCTAGGTATTCAAAAATTAGGTATTTGTGAAAAAGGGAGCTTAGCAGGTGTATTTAAATTTCAATCAGCCTGCAAAAAAGAAGGGATAGATCCGATTTTTGGTATGGAAATTCCTATAAAAGATGAAAAGAAAGATTTGTTGTTTTCAGTGAAAGTATTTGTAAAAAACGAAGAGGGTTGGTTGAATTTACTGAAAATCAGCAAACTTCTCAATGTAGATGGAAATGGTTTTACAAGTATCGAAAGTTTCATTGAAAATCGAAATGGTTTATTTTGTATCCTTGATCCTAAGACTATTCGATTTGAAGATATACCAGTTGGTTGGAGAACTATGTTCGCTCATCAATTTTATTATCAATTAGATACTGTTGTCTATGAGAAAGAAGATAGAGATCGTTGGTACCTTGAAAACTTGAAAAAATTTTTCGATTCAAAGATTAAACCAGTAGCGATGTGTGATGCTTACTATGTAGAGAAAGAAGGTTACATAGTAAGAAACCGTTTAAACAAGATTGCTGGTGTCATGAATTACGAGAGTAAGAATCAGTATTTTAAAAACGGTGAAGAATATTTTTTTGAGTTACAATCGTTGTTTAATGAAAACGATTTTGAAAGGTTTCTAGATAGTTTCATGGATGCGGTTGAGAATCTTGTTGATATTTGTGCGGAATGCAATTACACCTTTGAAACCAACCAAAGACACCTTCCTAGATATATCATGACAGAGGAAGAAAGAAAACTTTACTCTTCTAACAAAGAAATGTTTGAAGAACTTGTTTTCAAAGGTTTAGAAGAACATATCGATTTGCTTGATAAATATGGCGAGGATGTTATCGGTGAGAGGATAGATCGAGAAATTGATGTTATAGAATATGGTGAAGTAGAAGATTATTTCTTGGTATTAAGAGACATTGTTAATTGGTGTCGTGACAATAATATCTTGTTAGGTGCTGGTCGTGGATCTGCGGCTGGAAGTCTAGTTACTTACTTACTCGGTATCACTAAGGTTGATCCTATGAGATATGGTTTATTGTTTGAACGTTTTCTAAATAAAGGTCGTATTAAAGTATCTCTTCCAGATATTGATACAGACTTTCCAGGTGAAGCTAGGCCTCGTGTAAAAGAGTATATAGAACAACGTTTTGGTATTGATCAAGTTTGTTCTGTAGGTACTTATGGTACCCTACAATTAAAAGCAGCGATACAAGATTTCGCAAGACTAGAGAAAATTCCAATTCCATTGGTCCGTAGGATTTGCAAGATCTTAGAGACAGAAAAAGTCAAGACTATTGAAGATTTTTTTAAGACAGCTTGTAAATATGAAGAAGTCAAGAAATTTCTAAACGATCATGCAGAAATGTTTAATTGTTTGATGTTATCACTTGGTCAACCAAAGACTTCTTCGATACATGCTTGTGCTATGATGATATTTCCTGACGAAAAGACCTTGTATGAATGGTGTCCGGTAAGAAGTCAAAAAGGATTGATTGTAAGTGAGTGGGAAGGTCTTGAATTAGATGAAGCAGGTTTCTTAAAAGAGGATATTTTAGGAATTGAGCAACTTGATAAGTTTACGGATATTTTAAATCTAATTGAAGAACATTATGGTAAAAGGATCGATTTGTATAAGATTCCAAAGGACGATCCAAAGGTCTTTGATTTTTTCCAAAGAGGATTCTTAGGAGATGTTTTCCACTTTGGAGCTAAAGGTTTATCTTCCTATTGTGTGAAGATGCAACCAACAAGTGTCGATGAGTTGAGTGACTGTGCAGCGTTATATCGTCCAGGTGTCATGGAAAATGGTTATCATGAAGAATATTTGTTAAGGAAGGCAGGAGAAAGAGAGTGTACTTATCATGTGGGTACTGAGAAGATATTAAATAGCACCTATGGATTGTTTGTGTATCAAGAACAAGTTATGGCTCTTATGCATGAATTAGCAGGCATGGATCTCGTTACATGTGACACAGCTCGTAAAGCGATGGGTAAGAAGAAGATTGATGTTATCAAATCTCTAGAAGGTCAATTTATAAAGGGTTACTGCGATAGATATGAAGTGACAGAAGAATATGCTAAAGATTTTTGGGAAGAAATTGTAAAAGCCTCCTCCTATCTATTTAACAAATCACATTCTGTATCTTATTCAATAAATGGATACAATTCCCTATGGTTGAAAGTACATTATCCGATTGAATTCTGGTCGGTAACTTTTAGTCGTGCTAAAGCAGAAGACTATCCTTACTATATAAATGAAATCAGGAGAAGTGGTAATATACAGATCAAATCTGTAGATATAAATCAATCAGGAGCCAATATCGTTTCTGATGTAAAAAGTAATAGTATTTACTGGGCTTTCAATTCGGTTTCTCAACTTGGCGATGTAGCTCAACAAGAATTGATGGAAGAAAGAACTAAAAATGGTGAGTATTTTTCTTTTGATGAATTTATCGACAGATTTAATAAAAAAGGTTCTTCAATTAACAAATCTGTGGTTGAAAATCTGATTTATAGTGGTGCATTTGATTCTATTGAAGGAATTAAAAAGGTAACTGATCGAGAAAGACTTCTTCTTAATTATCGAGAAAAGAAAAATATCAAGATAGATGAGAAGAAGGATGAGTATAGTATTGCTAAAGATAAAGGGAAAAAAGATCAAGAGTGGTGGTGGTTATTGCAACAAAAACGAAAATCAGGGTTCTGTTTCTTTGATTATAAATACTTAGTTAACAAATACCTCTCTCCTATTGTGACAGATGGAGGATTGGGAACGCCGTATTTTGTTGATGGTAAACAGATACAAGATGAAGATATCGTTGATCATTACACGAATCATGTTATGGTAGGTGGTTATGTTTTGAATATCGATGAAATGTCTTCGAAAAAAGGTCAATATGCTAAGATAACCCTAGAAAATAACTATGATTTCATAGAAGTGGTGTTTTTCCCAGATTACTGGAAAGAAAGAAGGGATATTCTCCTCAATTCTAAAAAAACTTTGTTGGTTTTAAACGGTTGTGTGAGGTTTGATTCCTGGAAAAAGAAGAACACAATTACTATCATGGATTGTAGTGAAATCATACAATTAAACATTGTCTAATAGATAAAATCTTTGTATCTTTAGTTAAAAATAAAGAGATGAAACAAGCGATTAATTTAGGAGATAAAATGATCGTCCTTCTTTCGAAGGATTGTATAGATGAACTTGATATGGATCAAGTGACATCTATAGATCATTCAAATGTGTATGGAGAGATTGCTACATGCTCAGTCTTATTGAACAAAATAGGTGGACTTCGTGCTGAAGCTGAGTCTATTTATTCTTCAAGAAAATTAGAATGTGATATTTACGAAGCAAATCTGAAAAAGAGATTGAGAAAAAGGGCAGCTCTTGAAGGAGGTAAGTTGAAGTTAGAAGATGGTACAATAAAATTCACTGAAGGAACTTTATCTGAATTAATCCTATTAGACGAAGGTTTTCAACAGATGAAGAAGAATCTTATAGAACATAAGAAAAATCTTGATTTCATAGAGTCTTTGTACTGGTCGATTCAATCGAAAGATCGAAAATTAAACAACTTGGTTCCTAAAGTGACTCCAGAGGAGTTCTACAATGATTTAGTCGAAGGGACGATTAATACATTTACCATCAAAAAATTGAAATAATGAGGATATATTTATCGGATAATGTGTTTATTGAACAATGTTCAGCAGCTCCATTCCTTTGGGATCTTTATACAGTTTCCAAAGGAATTAGAAAAGGTAAGGAAGAGTTGGTTGAATGGTTTAAGGCATCAGGTCTTGATTTAGGACAAGTTTTGAAAAAAGCTCCTGATTTTGAACTTAATGAAAAGTATAAATTAAACGAAGAAGAGTTTTTGAATTTGAAGGATTATGTAGAAGAATTTAAGACGATTCAAGAAGAGATGTTTCAAAAAATAAAAATAACTTTTAAAAACAAGAATTATGCAATTTGACAGAAGTAAATTCAAAAAGACAAGTATTGAAGAGATTACAGTAGTTGAAAAGAAAGTCAATGCCACTATGGGTTCACAAGGTGGTTATACCCAATTTATCTCACCAGTGGAAGGTGAGAATATTTTCAGGATTTTACCTTCTACAAAAGGTATCTGCTATGCACCTTTAAAAACATCAAAATTGAAAGTTGAAAAAATCAATTATGATGAAAATGGTAAAAAAGTTGGAACTGAAATTAAAGAATCAAATGTTTTTTGTGCAGATGTTCACGGTCCAAATCTTTTGAAGGGCAAAGATCCTATTGTAACTTATATTTCTTATGTCCAAAAGAAAGCTGAGGAGGAAATCCAAGATGCAAAAGAAAGAGAGAAATATCTTTTTCCGATCAACGGTGGATATGTAAAGGGATCGTGGGTTTTTGGAATCAATCCAATGCTCGCCTATGTAGCATATGTTGTTCCAAGTGATTCAAATGAAATTCGTAAGTTACAACTTCGTCCAGCTTGGTTGAAAAGAATGAAGGAGATTTCTGTTGAACAATCAGAGGATGATACACTTTCATTGGATGTATTCTCAGGTGTTGATGATGGTTATCCATTGAGAATCGTTGTTGGTAAAGATTCTAAAGGAAAGAAGAAAACTTATACTTTGTCAGCAGTAACTCCTAAAAAAAGTCAGTCTTGGGAAGAATTCTTCGAAGAAAATGCAATTTCAGACGAAATTTTGGAAGAGTTAAGTGAACTTACACCATTAAGTGATATGTATATTGATTCTTATGGTGTAAAAGATTTCAAAATGGCTCTTGATGGTTTGAAGAGATTCGATGAGGAAATCGGTTACGATATCTTTGCAGATGACGCTTTCTTAAATGAACTTGATGAAATGGCAAGTATGTTGCCAGAAGATGAAACCGAAACCGAAGATCCAGATGAAGAAGATGAGGCACCTAAAAGACGTCCAGCTTCTTCTAAACCAGTCAATAAGCCAACCACTAAAAAGACGGAACCAGCAGTTCAACGTCCAGCGGCCGCAGCGAAAGTTAGTGAAGTGAAAAAATACCCTCCTTTGATCAAATTGAAGGCCTTTTTGGAAGAATATATTGAAAGAGAATACGAAGGCACAGAAACTTTACCGGATCTTTCAATCGTAGAACTTCGTGATTGGTATGATTTAGCACAAGCAGGTAAATTATTGCCATTTGATTTGTATAAAGAAGATTCAAACGCAGTTCCTTTCGATGACGAAGCCGAAGATCCAGAAGCCGAAGATCCAGATGAAGAAGGGTCTGAAGAGGGTGAAGCCGAAGATCCTATTGATGAAAGTAAAACAGCTAGTTCTTCAAGTCTAGCAAGTACTCGCGATAGACTTTCTGCTTTGAGAAACAAATTAACAAAGAAGTAAAAACAAGGGGACTTAGGTCCCCTTTTAATTAAATTCGTATGAAGAATCCAATAGCGCTTGTTTATACAGATTTTCACATTAAACCTGAAACTCTTGATTCTGTCACAAAATTATGCGAAGAAGCGATTTCAATCGCTAGCAATGCAGGAATAAAGACTCATATCTGGTTAGGAGATATTTTTGACAATCGTATCAGTCAAAAAATGGATGTTTTAAATGGTTTAACATCTATTATTGAAAAGTATGATAAAAGAGGTCATAATATCCTTGCAATCGTAGGAAATCACGATAAAACAGATTATAATAAAACAGATTCTTTTCTTGATGCTTATAAGTACCATCCTTCGTTTGATCTTATCAACGATCTCGATATAAGATGGATAAATGAATTAAAATGCCTTTTTCTGCCTTTTTTTACTGATGATATATTAAACGAGTACATCTTGGATTTTCCAAAGATTGAAGATATCGATATTTTATTTGGACATTTTGCTGTTGCAGGTAGTCGAAATAATGATAGAAGTGTCGTTGAAAATAATATAAAACCTTCTAGTTTTAAAGATTTTAAAAAGGTGTATCTTGGTCATTATCATGATTATCAACAGGTAGGTTCGAATATTTTTCATCTAGGATCGTTACAACAAAATAATTTTGGAGAAGATGAATCTAAGGGTTTTTGGATGTTATACGATGATTGCACTGTAGAGCTTTTAAAAAGTAAGAATGGGAATGTTTTCAAAAAAGAGCGATTAGACTTAGACAATATACCGCCTAAACAATTAAAAGCGACTTTGAGGAAAATTAAAGAAGATAATCCAAATTCCCGTCTAAGGATTGAATTGTGGGGCAAGTCTTCAACTCTTGAATCTTTTGATAAATCTGAATATAGCAATTTAGGTATTGATTTCAAAAAGAAGCACAAAGATGTGGAACTTTCTATTGATATCGCTGTAAATGAGAAGGTTGAAAAGTTGTCAGATAGTGATATTATTGAGAAATTCAAAGAGTTTTGTAATGAGAATGATTATAGATACGAAGAAGGTTTGTCAATTTTAAAACAAGTTTTATGTCAGTAAAAGATGTAGTAGGAAAGATTGAAAAGCGTTTTGGCAAAGAAGCTGTTTCAAGAGGTAATGATAAAGTCCAATTTATCCATTCTGGTTCTGTGTTATTAGACGAAGCACTTGGAGGAGGATGGGCTATAGGTAGGATCATAGAAGTGTATGGAGCAGAATCTTGTGGTAAGACAACTGCTGCGATTCATGTTGCAGCAGAAGTCCAGAAACTTGGGAAAGCTGTAGGTTATGTTGATGTAGAACAAGCTATGGATCCTGATTATATTCAATCACTTGGCGTTGATATGAGTGAGGATAAATGGATTCTAAGTCAACCAGATGATGCAGAGCAAGCGTTGGAAATCGTACGAGAAATGTGTGAAGAACCAGCGATTGGTTTAGTGGTATTAGATTCTGTGGCTGGCCTCGTTCCTAAAGCGGTCTTACAAGGAGAAGCTGGTGATGCAAAAGTAGCGTTGGTGGCTCGATTAATGTCTTCGCAATTAAACGTTTTGAAAAACATTTGTAAGAAAAATGGATGTATTTTATTCTGCATTAATCAAATTCGAGAGAAAGTTGGAGGTGGCTTTGGATTTGGTGGGGCAACAACTACGACACCAGGAGGAAAAGCCCTTAAATTCTATGCCTCTCAGCGAGTTGAAATGTCTAGGATTGGAAGTGAAAAAGAAGGAGAAGAAGTAACGGCTAATAAGACTCGTATCTCTGTGAAAAAGAATAAGGTTGCTAAACCTTTCAAGAAGTGTGACTTATCCCTACGTTTTGGCATTGGATTTGATAAGATTCAAGAGATTCTCAACTTAGCTGTTGATTTGAATGTTTGTTCAAAGAAAGGCGCTTGGTATTATTATGGTGATTTTCGTATTGGACAAGGACTTGCTCAGACTCGAGAATATCTTGAGAATGATAAAGAGTTATTTGAAGATTTAAAAGAAACAACTTTAGAAAAATATCATGAAACCAATAAGGATGACAGCGAGTAACTTCCTATCGTTCAAAGATTTCGATTATGAATTCGAGGATAGGGTTGTAACTTTGGTCGGTGAAAATCTCACAGAAGAAGACCAAGGTTCAAATGGTAGTGGTAAAGCTCTTTCTCTTGATTCTGATATTATGACTATAACAGGATCAATTAAGATGAGAGATATAAAAATAGGAGATAAAATTCTAGGTTTCAATGGAAAAGAACAAAGTGTCGTTGCTACAGCTCCACAAGGGATTATTGATTGTTATAGGATTACTTTCAACGACGGCACAGAAGTTGAATGCAACGATGAGCATCTTTGGAAAGTTGCTAGTTGTTACACTCCACAAAATTGGAAAGTTGTAAATTTGAAAGATATAATGAAACAATCTATTCGATGTGATTGTGGGACAAGCAAACCTTATCGATATAGGATACCAACTGTAGAAAAGATAGAATATAATCACAAAGATATTTTAATCGATCCATATGTTTTGGGCTGTCTACTTGGAGATGGAACATTGGGATGTAAAATTAAAGGTTATTCAAAATCTTACTATAGTCAAAGTCGAACAATTCTTTTTACTTCAAAGGACGATGAGATTTTAAATAGGTTTCAAGATAAACTTCCTCAAGGTTTATATTTGAAGAAACAAAATAATTGTAATTATAGAATTCAAGGAAGTAAGGATAACGATTGTGATTCGATGATGACTTTGTTGAAAACATACAATTTATATCTTCAAGATTCAGAGACTAAATTCATTCCTAAAGATTATATTTTTAATGATCGTGAAATACGATTAGAGTTGTTGCGAGGGATTTTAGATACTGATGGGTATGTTGATAAAAAGGGTTTGATCGAACTCGCTTTAATTTCGAAGCAACTTATTGAAGATGTAGCTTTTGTCGCTCGAAGTCTCGGATGTCTTTGTCATAAAATAACGAAGATGAAATCTGGTTATAAAAAAGATGGTCAATATATTGAATGTAAGGATCATTATCGTTTAAGAATTGTACCACCTAAAGGTTTAAATCTTTTTCATTTAAGTAGAAAAAAAGAAAGATCTTTACAAGAAAAAAAGATGAATTGTATTAATCGAAGAATCGTATCGATTGAATACGTTGGTAAAAAAGAAATGCAGTGTATTGAAGTCTCTAATAAAGATGGTCTTTTCTTGACTAACAATTTTGTTGTTACCCACAATTCTTCAATCCAACAGATCTTTTATTACTCTTTAATAGGAAGTAGTCTAAGAGGATCGTCGGATAAAAAGTTGATTCGAAGAGGAGAAAAAGAAGCTAGGACTCATATTGAAATATGGTGTCCCATGAGAAACGAAACATTGTATATCGATAGGGTACTTCCGTTGAAATCCAGTAGTAAATTAACCATTAAGATCAATGATAAGGATGTATCTTATGCCACTGTTAAAGATGGGAATGATTTTATTTTAAAATGGATCGGTATCAGTGCCGAAGATTTGAGGAACTATTTTATAATTTGTAAGGAATACTATAAATCTTTCTTTAAAGCATCTAATACAGATCGTTTAGCATTGATTTCACGGTTTATCAACTTTAATAAGTTGGATGGTGTAAAAGATATTATTTCTAAAGAGATAACAAAATTAAACGCTGAAAAACGTTCATTGGAAAACGATATTTACTCTTTACAGGGTAAATTAGAAGTTCAAATGCAGAACATTGACAAAGAGACAAGTCGTGATTTTGAAAAAGAGAAAGAAATAAGGATTAGTGCTATCGAGAAAGAAATAAAAGAAAAATATGATATCATTGATTCTTGGGAGAAAAAGAGGAATTTTCTTGAAGAACAAAATTCTGAATTAGATAAAGAAATAAAGAATTCTAAAAAAATGATTTCTGTAACTAATTCAGAATTAGAAAAGATCCCTTCTATTGAAGAAGAGGAGGAAAACTTGAAGTTGATCAAAGAAGAACTAGCTAAAACAAATGAAGGTCAAAAGATCTTGTTAGAAAAACAAGAGACAATTGAAGCGAAAAGAGGCGAGATTAGGAAACAATTGAGAGTAATCCTTATCAATTTGTCTGGAACTATAACTTGTCCAAAATGTAAGTATAAGTTCTTAACGTTAAAAGATACGACTTTAGAGGAAGAAGAGAAAAAGAAGAAGAAGTTAGGAGAAGAAGAGAAAGATTGTATTCATTCTGAAGAAGAAGTGAATAAGGAGCTCATAGAATACGAAGAAGTATTAACCGAACTTTTTGGTCTTAAAAGTGAAGCAGAAGATAGTATCAATTCTATACTAGATTCAACAAGGAAAATCAAAAAAAGGATCTCTGAATTAGAAACCACAGTTTTTGAAAAAGAAAGGATTAAAAAGAGTAAGATCTTAGAAATTGATAGTTTGAATCAAAAGATCTCAGAAGAAAATCAAAAGATTTCTTCTTTAAAGGAAAAGATCGAAGAAGTTCGTGAAACAAAAAGCGAAATCAATCAATCATTGATCGATAGTCTGAATAAAGATATAAGTCTTTTTCAGGAGCAAATCGAATCCAAACAAAAGGAGGTCGATGAGCTTTCTGTGCAAGTGATTGAAAAAGATCGATGGGTCAATCGATTTAAGGATTTCAAGATGTATCTTGCTGCAGAACAAGTCAAAAATATACAAAATAGAGCGAATAAGATCCTAGAAAAAGAAAACAGTGACCTTCGTTTAATCGTTGAGGCTTTCAAACAAGATTCTAAAGGGAATCGAAAAGATGAAATCACTCCTTATGTCATTCGAGACGAAGCTGAGTCGTTCTGGTATTATAGTGGTGGTGAAAGAGCGAAAGTAGAAGTTGCTACGATTATAGCCTTTCAACAAATGATTAATTCTACGAATCCATACGGTGGTCTAGAATTTATATCATTTGATGAAGTAACTGAAGGTCTTTCTAAAGAAGGTCTATTTGATATGGTAGAAGCATTGGATTCAATGTTGAAATTCCCAGTGTTAGTTACTACTCATGTATTAGATGGATCCTATTTGGAAAAATGTAAAGTTCTGAGAATTCGTAAAAAAGATGGTGTAAGTAAAATTGTATCACAATGAGATATTATATTGGAATTGACAATGGTGTGACAGGATCTATTGGTATAATAGCCGAAGATAAATCAGAGGTTAGCTTTTGGAAAACTCCTATCATTAAACAGCAGGATTATACAAAAGCCAAAAAAAATATTACAAGAATTAACGGAGTACTCTTGAAGGAGGAACTTGAACTTTATCAGAAAGGAGAAGATATAATTCCATTTGTCTTAGTAGAAAGACCAATGGTTAATCCTACACGTTTTGTTGCAACTACATCTGCTTTAAGAGCATTAGAAGCTACATTAATAACACTTGAGATGTTAAATTTACCTTATCAATTCATAGATTCTAAAGAATGGCAAAAGGAACTCCTACCTAAAGGTATCAAAGGTTCTGAAGAGTTGAAGAAAGCATCTCATGATATAGGATGTAGGTTATTTCCTACATTAGACTCTAATTATCATACGGATTTTGATGGTTTGTTAATCGCTGAATATGCACGAAGAAAAAAATTGTAATCATGAAGAAGGAAAGTGTTATTCATTTGATCGATGATCAAATTAAAAGTAGTGTTGATTTGTTACAATATACAACAAAGACTTGTAATGATCTTTCAAAAGAAGAGAAAGACAAGATCATTTGGTTGCAAGCTAAATTAAACGATTGTCAAAGGTTAATTTTTGATTTAAAGAAAGGAGGATAAATATGGCATTAATTTATTATTGTAATAATGAATCGTGTGAAAAACATGGAGAAACAGTGCTTCCACATAAAATCTCCTATGTTTTTAAAGAAGGAAAATTATTTCCAGGAAACATTCCTAAATGTCCAGCTTGTGGCAAACAATATTCTTTTTCAGAGACACTTTCTAAAAAAGTACCTGAGATAGCGATCGGAGAGTTTGCTGGTATGAGTCTTCAACAAAAGACAATAATGTTAAAAAAGCGTGCTGATCTTTATAATAAAAAAGACGGGGCCATAGAAAAGAAAGAATTTTATCGAAAAAAAGCGATAGATAAGTTCTTTGGAAGATAAAATGTTTGTATCTTTAGAAAAACATAAAACGATATGAATCAGGAAATTATTGAGAAAAGTTGGAGTTTTGTTAATTTACTCAAGGCTCAAGTTTTAGTTGTAGATTTCTTTGGAGAGATTAAAATTTTTACACTTGATTCGTTCAAACCTAAATCCCGTGATTTTTTTGAAAATGAAGTTATAGGTGCAAGAGATATCACTCTTATTGTGGAGAATCTACAAATTTCTTTAGGGTTGGATGTAAACAAGGCTTCACTAGAAGCTCGTTGGAATAATTTACCAAAGAAAGATTTTTCATTTAGTCACGATCAATATGTCAAATTAAAATCAATCAAAGAAAATGAGTACTAGATTTAAAGTTTCAACTTTAGAAATCGCTGGATTTGCAAGTGTTTTAGCAGCATTAAGATTGCCTTTTGGCAAAGAAATGAGAAGCGAGGCAAGTTGGAAGATGTCTGATGTTGATGAGCAGATAAAATTTCAAAGTTCCTTCTGCATAGATCCAAGGGATTTAATCCTAATGTCTACTCTTATTATAAGAGGTGATGAACATGCGAAAGCAATTCGAGGTCTTCAAGTTTATGCTACAATTGAAGCACCTCGTTGGATGTGGCAAGAAATTGATACGTATAGGGTTGGAACTGATCGTCTATCTTCTGAATCGACAATGCATATTGATGCGAAAGGTCTTTCGAATGAAGAGTTGATGGATTTTAAAGATCATCTTGAAGAAGGTAAGATTCAAAAAAGAATTCAAGTATTTTCTTATCAGACACTTCGTAGGATCTATTTTCAAAGAAAAAATCATAGATTGCCAGTATGGCATGAATTTTGTGAATGGATCGAGTCACTTCCATATGCAAGTGAACTAATCACTATTGAAAAATGAAGAAACTGTTTTGCATAGTATTTGTGTTTATGTGTATCCTGGTAGGTTGTAGAAGTACTCCTACCAGGAATACTAATCTCACTGTAACTTTAAATGATTCTTTATATTGGAAGAAAACATCAGGGGATAGTTTAATAAAAATACCAGGATCATATGTACCTTTAGTTGTACTTCCAGATAAGTTAGATGTAGGTGAGAAGAAAGAAGAGAAAAAAGGACAAGCAACTGTCTCGGTTGAAAAACAAGAAGATGGGACGTTACTTGTAACTGCATCTTGTGATAGTTTAGAATTGAAGATCCAAGTATTAACTGAAGAATTAACGAAGGTCAATAAACAGAATTCTGAACTTCAAGAACAAGTAAAAGCAGCTCCTAATAAGTTGAGATTGATTTTCTATTCTTTAGGAGCTGGTTTCTTATTTGGATTATCATTAGCATTAATCATTCTTATAAAAACAATTCGAAAATGAAAAGTATAAGATTAAATAACTCTGATAGAGAAGATATAGTTAAAGGACTTCTCAAGCCTATTCAGAAAGAAATAAGCGAGGAGTTAAAAATTTTTGGTGATTTTATCTCAGAAATTATAAAACAAGAAATCAGTCAAAGAGTCTGGGAATTTCATAGATTATATCCACATGCTCTTTCAGTTAAAAATTCTCTTTATCTTGGAGATTCTAATCTCTTCGGAGGTTTTGGTGTTAAGTTAGTAGATTATGCAATTGTAAATCTTACAATTGATTATATTGAAGGAGTATTTGATTTAAAAGACGTTTTACATCAAGATAAATATTCTTCAAGTACAAGTAAGTTCTTGAAGAAAATCGACTCTCTCCAAAAAGAGAGAAGAACCTTGAAGAATAAATGTCAATGTGCTTTAGAGTATATCAATACTTCTAAACAATTAGAAGAGCAGTTTCCAGAGGCTTATAAAATCTTTTTAGAACTTTGTAAAGATAAAGAAACTTCGATTACGAAATGTGATAAGATTGAAAATCTAAGAGCTGAACTATCAAAATTTAATAGAAATGAAAACAGCGACACTAGTACAGTTAATAAAGGAATATAATGATGCTTATAGACGAGGAGAACCTCTTATAAGCGATGAGGAGTATGATCTTTTAGTAGAAGAGTTAAAAACAAAAGATCCTCAAAATAAACTCTTAAAAAAAGCGATCATTGAGGAGATTGAATCATCTGATCGAATGGAGAGACTTCCTATTCCAATGTATAGTCTTGAAAAATTCAAAAAAATCGATGAATTGATCGAATTCATGAAAAATACTTGGAAGATTACTTCTACAACTGAAATTATCATCACACCTAAATATGATGGCATTTCTTTGTGTTGTGAAGAGAAAACTGGTGCAGCTTGGACTCGTGGTGACGGTGTTGAAGGACAACGAAGTGACGGTCATAAAAAGTTGATGGTTGAAAAAATTGTTGATTCAGAGAAGATGCCTTTTCGCTATACATTTGGTGAGGCTATTTTTTCTAAAGAATCCTTTTTAAGAAATAAAGGGGATTATAAATCAGCTCGAAATTGTGTCGCAGGTTTATTCAACTCTCCTACACCATCTCTTCTTTTGAGAAATGTGAGTTATATAAGATATGGTCTCGACGATGAAACGATGGATAAAAGTGATCAGTTTGTTTATTTGGAACATCACTTTAAAAAAGTAGCAAATTGGTGTTTATTAGCGGGAGCTAACTTTTTAAATCCTCAAGAAAAAGTTCGAGAGCTTTTAGATCGTATGTTTGAGAAAATGTCGCAAGAATATAAGTGCGATGGTTTGGTCATTGAATTGAATGATGCTAAGGTCAGAAAGGAATTAGGTAGATTACCTAACATGAATCCTAGGTATTCAATAGCTTATAAGAATCCAGAATGGTCTGAAAGAGCTGATACAAAAGTCGTCGATATAGAATGGAAAATTTCAAAGGATAAAAAGGCTAAGCCAGTTATTATCGTCGATCCTATTGATTTATGTGGAGCTACTGTATGTCGTGCGACTGGACATAACGCTAAATATATTTGTGATAACAACATCTGTAAAGGTGCTATGGTAACTATAGCAAGAAGTGGTGATGTGATTCCTAAACACCTTAAAACCATCAAATACAATAGTGAAAGTTTTAAGATTATGTGTGATGATATGATGGTTTGTCCAGCTTGTGGTAAGCAATTGAAATGGGATGAGACTTTCACAGAATTAATCTGTACAAACGAAGCGTGTTACGCTTCTAAAATTGCAGAACTTGTCTTTTTCTTTTCAGTGCTTGGTACTGAAGAATTCAGAGAACCAACGATCACCAAGTTTTATGAGGCAGGATATACTACGAAACGATCTATCCTTTCTTTGAGTAAAGAAGAAATGATACAAATCGAAGGTATTGGTATCTCTTTAGCTGAGAAATTAAGTTCTCAGTTTGATGGTTATAAAACCAAAGGTGTTGGTTTTGCGAAGTTATTGACGGCTAACAATGTTTTCAATGGGGTGATGGCTGAAAAGACATGTCAAATGATCTTAGATAATATGTCAGATACAGCTTTGAATTGCGTTAAGGATCTTGAGCCAGTACCTATCGAACATTTGTTATGCATAAAAGGAGTGGCAGAGAAAACAGCTAAAGTTTTCAACAATGGGATAGAGGTGTTTAGGGATCTTGAACCTGATTCTATCAATATAGCTTATTTTAGGAGTTTAGTGAAAATCGTTCCTGCTGATCAACAAATGAATGTATGTTTCACAGGTTTCCGAGATAAAGAATTAGAGCAAAGATTGATTAATCTTGGTCATAAAGTAGCAAGTGGAGTTTCTGGCAATACAACTCATTTGGTTGTAAAAGATTTGTCTGGTACATCATCTAAGATGCAGAGAGCTCAAGAATTAAAGATTCCTATCTTTACAAAGGATGGTTTTGAAGGTTTGTTGGATAATTTAAAATAAATGGATTATGATTGGAGTAGTTTATAAAGACATTGAAAATATTGAAGAGATCAATAAAACGTTGGTTAGAAAAGAAGATCTATTAATACCTTCAGTAGGTGATGAGATCGTATTTCAGAATAACGGCAAAAGTAGATTGAGAAAGGTTACTGGTCGTCAATTTATTTTCGATGAGAAAAAACGAGAAGTAAGGGATATTATTATATACCTCAAATAAAAGATATGAAAAGATACTATTACAAGAGTAAGGGATATTATTATATAGGGTTCGACTACAATCGAACCCTAGTTGATATTATGAGAAAAGAGTTGAAAGCTAAATATAATACAGCTAATAAAGAGTGGTATTTGGAGGTTGATCTTATCAATCTAACTCTTGTAATGACTTTTTTGAAAAAATATGGATTTGAAGAAGTCAATGGATTTACTTTAGAAAGAGAATGTGAGATTAAAAAGAAACCTATTGACGAAGTAATTTCTAAAAGGGATATAGAAGATTTGTTACCTGAATTACAGTTGAAGAGAGTACCAAGGAACTATCAAATTGACGCTTTGTATTATATGATGAATCATGGCAACTGTATTAATGGGTCAGATTGTGGAACAGGGAAAACAACTATCACTATTTGTTATTGCGAATTTCTTGATACGTTTCCTGCTTTGATCGTATGCCCTTCTAGCGTGAAAAGTGGTTGGAAGAGAGAATGGTCTAGATGTAATCCAAACCGGAAGGTAACTATTATTAATAGCACTAATAAAGAAATAGATATTGATTCTGATGTGTATGTTATTAATTACGATATACTTGGTAATAAAGATAAAGAAACAGGTGATTTAAAGATCAAATTTCAAGAACTTTTAAAGATCAAGTTTCAATTGATGGTAGGTGATGAGATTCATTTTTTAAAGAATGATAAGGCTTTAAGAAGTAAGGCTTTTGTGAAGATAGCGAAACACATCCCTACAATACTTGGATTAAGTGGTACATTGATATTGAATAGACCTGAAGAACTTATCAATATATTGAAAGTAATCGATCGTTTCAAGGAAATTTTTCCTGATGAAAATTATTACCGTCTTAGATATTGTAATGCAAAATACACCCAATTTGGTTGGAATACTAAAGACGCTTGTAATATGAAAGAACTCAATGATATATTAACTCATTATTGTTATTTCAGAAAAGAAAAAAGAGATGTTTTACTTGAATTACCTCCTATTAATGACGAGTTGATAGAATGTAATATCAACAATAAAAAGATATATAGAGAAGCTGAAAAAGATTTAATAGAATTTTTATCTTTAGCCGATGAAGAGAAAGTAGATGCTGCTCTTAGAGCAGAGCATTTGGTAAAATTAAATTTATTAAAGAAATTATCAATAGAAGGGAAAACGAAAGATATAATTTCTTTTATTAAAGATTGGTGTGAGAGTAATGAAGATGAAAAAGTCGTTGTTTTTGGCTGTTTGAAAGAACCATTAAAAGAATTACATAAGAAGTTTTCTAACAGTCGATTAATTACAGGTGAAACATTGTCAAAGAAAAGAGATGAAATTTTAGAAAGTTTTAAGACCGATCCAAAGATTCAGATTTTATTTGCTAATATCCAGTGTATTGGAACAGGAGTGGATGGATTACAAGAAGTTTGCTCCAATGCAATGATAATCGAACTTCCTAATAAATCCACTGATCTTAGTCAAGCTGTGAGCAGGTTGGAAAGAGATGGTCAAAGATCATCTATAAATATTTATTACCTGTTAAGTAGAGAAACAATAGATGAAAAATCATGGGAATTTTTGAAGGAGAAGAAAAGTGTAACAGATATAGTAAATAGGGGGATAGAAGATGATTTTTCACTTGCTTTGATCAATAGTTATCGTCCCAGATAGTTGGATAATAGATACAAACGTTGTATCTTTATAAGTGTTAAAAATAATTATGGAAAGATATAAACTTGAAATATGGACAGATGGGTCTTGTTATTGGAAGACAAGACAAGGTGGAAGTGGAGCTTATATTAAGTTTAAAGATAAAGAATACTTCTTGAGGGAAGATTGGGGTTATTCTAACACCACGATCGAAAGGAGAGAGATATACGCCATCTTAATGGCATTAAGGGCAATCAAGAAAAATGTCAGATGTAATGCTACCTTTTATATAGATCGAGAAAATGTAGTCAACTTTATCAAAAATCATGCTTTCGACTGGAAAACAGGTGATTTCTCTGATTGTTCAAATTTGGATCTGTGGAAAGAATTTTCCAAAGAATTAGATGAACATAAACACCTTGCAGTTCGTTTCAAATGGATCAGAGGACATCAAAAAAATATTAACGATCCTATCGTGTATGGCAATCATGTTGCTGATATTCTTTCAGATTATAAGGGGTTCAAGGTATTTAAAGAAGATAAATATGGGACAGTATAGATACACAGTTGGTTGGTTAGTTTGTAATTTGCCGAGTTTTAGTCTTTATTCGGGATCTGTTGCATTAAATAGATATATACAGGCTTTTTTAAGTCAACATCCCAGAAACATTATAGAAGCAAAAACTTTAAGTGAGGCAAGGGCTTGGCTTGATCTTTTAGGTAAGGAAGACGGATCTCATGCTTTTATTTGGGACAAAGCACGTGAATCAATTTGGTTGTGGAAAACTTTATAAATTCGTAAAATATGGTAAGAAAAGAATGGAGTGAGTTGCAAAAGAATATATTTGATACTTATGAGAATTCTAGGTCAAATATATTTGTTAAGGCGACTGCAGGAGGAAGTAAGACGACAGTGATGGTTGAATGTGCTAAAAGGACTTCTCCAATGAGAAGATCTATCTTTATGGCGTTTAACAAGAGTATTGCTGAAGAATTAAAGGCTAAAGTGCCAGAACATTTTGAAACATCTACTTTTCACAGTAAAGGTTTCAAGATCTTATTAAAAAATTTCAATTTTAAACCAAAAATAAGTGAAAACAAGACTTTCAGTATCGGGATAAAGATCTTGAAGATTGAAGATGAAATCCCAGCGAATCAACGTCAAAAATATTTGTTTAACCTTCAAGAGATTTGGAATCAAATAAGGGTTAATTTATTTGACGATTATGAATCTTCTATTCCTATGATTTGTTTAGAGAAAGAGATTGAATTTAAAGAAAGAATGATTCAAGATATTATTGATATTGAAAAGGAATGGATGAAAAATGTTAAGAAGATTTCTTCTGGTGGAGAGTTTGTCTTAGATTTCACTGATATGTTGTATCTTGCTTATAAATTAATAGACCCTCTAAATTTACCAAAATACGACGTATTATTTCTTGACGAAGGTCAAGATTTGAATGTCCTACAAAGGGAATTTGCATTAAGACTTTTGAAACCAAGGGGTCGTTTTATGATAGTTGGAGACTTTTCGCAGGCTATTTACGCTTTTCAAGGAGCAAGTGTAGATAATTTCAGTTATTTTCAAAACCTTCCCAATACGACAACCTTACCATTAAGTGTCACATATAGATGTGCTAAGAATATTGTCAAAGAGGCTCAAAAAGTCTTTCCTAACGACATACAATTTTCACCAAACGCTATTGATGGTGTTGTAAGAGAAGGCAAACTACTAGAAGCAGAAAGTGGTGATTTTGTTCTATGTAGAAACAATATCCCTCTTGTTGAAGCCTTCTTGAAATTTTTAGAAGCAAAAAAGAAAGCTACGATCAAAGGTAAGGATCTAGGAGAAGCTCTTCAGTCTCTCCTAGGGAAAATAACAAACATTGCTGAACTTGACGATCTTTTAGATGAGAAACTCAAAAAGTTAATGGAAAAAGGTATAACTAGGGCAGCAGCAGTGAATAACCCTAGCTACATAGCTTTAGAAGAGAAGTGTAAGATCTTACATATACTCTATAATCGTTTTCTAGGTAGTATAGAAGAGTTAAAATCAACTGTAAACGAAATCTTTGTAGAAGATGTCAAAGGTATTGTTCTTTGTACTTGTCACAAAAGTAAAGGCTTGGAAACAGATCGTGTATTTTTCTTAAATCAAGACCTTATTCCAAGTGAACATGCTAAAACAGAAAGAGCATTATATGCAGAAAGATGTTTACGATTTGTCGCTATAACAAGAGCAAGAAAAGAACTAATATATTGTTATATATAAACGAATAAAGTTATGGAAAAGAAAGTTTGCTTAAAATGTGGAAGCGAAGAGAACGTAGATCCTACTGAATACATGAATTGTCCTATTCGTGATATAATGGAAAAGAATGATTGGTGTTATTATTGTTCTTTTTGGCAAAATCTTTACAATGAAAATAAAGATAATCCTCGATGGATTCGAGTAGACGGTTCTAGTTGGATATTAGGAGAAGAAGTGAAAAAAGTTGGTACTGGTTGGGGTTTGGGTTGTGGAGGTAGACGGTTGTATTTTGAGAAAACAGAAGGAAATAAAAAGATACTTCTTACGTCTAACAATTGTTGGCACCAAGGTGATATTCCGGATGTTTTTAAAGATATAATGCCAGATAATGCACGTCAGTTGACAAGAGAAGAGTATAACGAATTGTACAACAATAAAATAAATCAAATTATAAATATGAAAAAGAATAAAAACGAAATTGATTGTCGTGGTTATATAATATCACGAAATTGTGAGGCAAGAGATTTTCGTACAGGTAAACGAATGATAATTAAGAAAGGTCAATTAATTATTAGTTTAAATAATCTTCTTTATTCAACAATAGATGGTAGATTATTTAAACTTGAAGGTCCATGTGTTTTACTTCATGTTTTATTCCGTTCTTTTTAATATAGATTTATGAAACAGAAGAAAGCAAAATTATATATTCCAATCCCCAAGGAGAAATTTCTTGGGGTAGAATATAAACAAGTTAGGGTTACTCTTTTAAATGCTAATAAGATCGAAGAATTAGAACCTATTCTTCCTTGTGAAGAAGCTCTTTCAATATATATGCAGATTCAAAAATTATCTCTTCAAAAAGATAAGAATTACAAACCTAAGCCTATGGAATTATACATAAAAAGAAGTATCTTTAATGCTATTATTGATAGATATAATTTAGCACAGAAAGACAATTTAGCACTTGTGTTATCTTGGCCTGCTGTGCCGATATGTTTAATTTTACCAAAAGATTAGTTTTATGTTAGAAGAAGAACGAGTTGATAGTCGCAATATAATCAGTGACTACATCTTTTATAGTAAATATTCTCGTGTAAAAGAGGATGGTACTAAAGAATCTTGGGAGGAGTCTATTTCTAGAGTTATGCAAATGCATTGGTCTTTCTTTGAAAATAAGATTACAGAAGAAAAAAGAGAGGCTTTTTTGAAAGTATTCAATACTGCTTGGTCAGCATATGAAAACAGATTGATACTTGGTTCTCAAAGAGCTCTTCAATATGGAGGTGAACAACTTCTAAAAAATCATCTGAGATTATACAATTGCACGTCTTCCTATTTAAATAGGGTTGCTTTCTTTGAAGAGTGTATGGAGTCTTTGTTAAGTGGAGAAGGTACTGGTTATTCCGTTCAAAAGGTACACACAGAACAACTTCCGGTAATGAAAGGTGTAGACTCTTCTAAAAAAGTTGTGTTTGAAATACCTGATTCTATTGAAGGATGGGCACGATCAGTTGGTATGTTAATCGAACACTATTACTACAACCTTCCTGTCATTGAATTTGATTATTCACAGATAAGACCAGAAGGTTCGTTTATATCTGGTGGTTTTAAAGCACCAGGTCCAGAACCATTAAAAGTGTGTCACTCTAAAATCAAAACAATCTTAGATAAAGTAAACAATAGAAAGTTAAGACCTTTTGAGTTGCATTATATTACATGTATTATAGCTGATGCAGTAATTAGTGGTGGCATTAGAAGAAGTGCAATGATTGCTTTGTTTGATATCGATGATATTGAAATGCTCTCTTGTAAGACTGGGAATTGGTTTCAGATGTATCCTGAGTTATGTCGATGTAATAACTCTGCTGTGATTTTTGAAGACACTCCAAAGGAGGAATATTTGAAGATCATGAAATATGTTAAAGAATATGGTGAGCCAGGTATAATCTTCCTTTCTCATCCTGATCAAGTGCTTAATCCTTGTTGTTTCAGTGGAGACACTTTAGTTGCTGTAGCAGACGGGAGAAACGCTGTAAGTATAAAAGAGCTTTCAGAAGAAGATGAACCTTTTCCACTTTTTTATAAAAGCAAAAGTGGAAAAATAAAGATCACAAATGGTATTGCTTTTTCAAGAGGTTTCAAGAAAACAATAAAAGTAATTCTTTCTAACGGAAGTAGTTTTGAATGTACAGAAGATCACAACCTTTTAACTAAAGATGGAAGGTGGGTTGAAGCGAAAGATAGTCTAGGATTGACGTTGTCAAAATTCTTTACGACAAAAAGTGTCAAATACAGGACGATCAATAGTTTTTCAGATGGACACACAAGACAATACAGAATGTTATGGGAATTTTTGAATGGACAAAAACCAGAGGGTTATGAAATCGATCATATCGATGATGATGGAGGAGATTTCATTGATAATCTTCAACTTTTATCAAGAGAAGATCATTTAAATAAGACTTCTGAGAGACGTAAAGGAATCAATAATCCTAATCAAATTGAAAAACTCACAGAAGAAGAAAGAGTAAGAAGGAAGTTGAACAGTTCTATCAATGGAACTCTTGAAAAAAATAATAATTTCAAGGGATTATCTAATAAGGATTTGATTGAGATAGGAAAGAAGGTGCTTTCTTCGGGTTTACTTTTGACTCGCAAGAATTGCATAGAATTAGATTCTCGTTTTCCTTTGAATTTTTCAAAGAATAGATTCGATGGTTCCTGGTCTAAATTTAAAAAGATTGTTTTAGGGATTGAAGAATATCAAGAGCATATAGATCATAGAGAGATTGTAGAAAAGTCAATCGAAGATAAATCTTATTTAAAAGACGATGTTAGTGTAATTGATATTATTTCATTAACAGAAGAAAAAGAAGTCTTTGATATATCGGTAGAAGCTCCAGAACATAATTTCATAATTATCACAAAAGGCGAAGAAGATTACTTATACAGTGAAGGAGTAGTTGTTCACAATTGCGAGGTATCGATGGTCCCTAAATATGAGAATGAAGATGGAAGTATTGAATATGGTTGGGGTTATTGTAATCTTTGTGAAATTAATGGTGCACGTATTAAAACAGAGGAAGAGTTTTATAAAGCGTGTGAAGCAGCAGCTATATTAGGCACATTTCAGGCAGCATATACAGATTTTCCTGTTTTGACAAATGCTTCTAAGAAGATCGCTGAGAGAGATGCTTTGATTGGAGTTGGTATTACAGGAATGGCAGACAATCCTACAATATTATTTAACGAGACTATTCAGAGAAATGGTGCAGAGATAGTTAAGAAAACTAATCAATTAGTAGCGGATATCATTGGAATCAATCCAGCAGCTAGGACAACTGTCATAAAACCATCTGGCAATGCATCACAATTACTTGGTTGTGGATCTGGTATACATGCCTATCATTTCCGGAAATATATCAGGAATATACAAGCAAACAACAATGAACAAGCTTTTCAAGAGATTCAAAAGGTTCATCCAGAAATAATTTCTAAATCATTCTGGAATCCCAAGAATGAAAGTGTAATCTCTTTTCCTGTGGAACTAGATGAGAATACAATGGTACGAGTAGATTTCTCTACAATAGATTTCTTAAAAAGAATCTATTCCACTAAAATGAATTGGATAGAGAATGGTACAAATTGGGATCATCCTTCTACGAAAAAGAATCCTAAGATCCGTATGAATGTAAGTTGCACTGTCTCTGTTAAGGATGACGAATGGGAGAAAGTCGCTGATTGGATATGGGATCACAAGAAAGGATTCTGTGGTTTGAGTTTCTTACCAGAGAGCGGTGATTTAGATTATCCACAAGCACCATATACTTCCTATTTAAACGAAAAAGAATTAGCTGAGACTTATGGTCAAGGTGCTATTCTTTCATCTGGTTTGATTGTGGATGGATTGCAAGTATTTGGAGATATATGGACTGCATGTAACGCAGCACAAGGACGTGCAGATAATCTCTTGGTGTTTTCAGATGAGTATCTCTTGGCATTTATCAAGAAACATCTTGAGAATGGTAAACTCCTAGTGAATATAGATGGTATTCATATAAGCGATGTAAACGCTATTTCTTCTTATTTACAGCATAAAGTCGATATGAGAAAAGATTGGGTAAGAAGATTTAAAAAATTTGCCATCAATTATTTCAATGGGAACGAACAGTTATGTGCTAACTGTTTAAAGCATGTGAATATTTTCCACACTTGGCAAAAAATTAAAAACAAAAAGTCAATCGAGTGGCAATCTGTTAGATGGGAACATGAGATTAGAGACGCAGGTAGTGATGTAGCTACTGCATGTATGGGTGGAAAATGTAGTATTTAAATAGGTTCATTATTAATCAGTGGTAGCTCTAATTTTAGATACAATGTTTGTATCTTTGTAAAATTAGAGCTATCTTTATATCAAAGAAATAAATGTTTAATATAGAAAATTTGAAAATAGGAGAGATACAATTTATGATCACAAAAATTCGAAACGATGGAAGAAGAGTTAAAGAGATTCGTATACCACAAGAATCAATGGGATCTTCCGATAAAGAAGAAAGATCCAAACATTCGAGGAGAGAAGATCGGGAAATTATTACTTGATGGAAAAGTTCTTGTAGAAGGTTCATTCCCGATCCTTCAAAAGAAAAAGAAAGATTATTGTAAGATGTATGGTATTTCGAAAGAAAGAGCTAAAAACAGATTCAAAATAACTTATTAAGATTATGGAAATTAAAAAGATTAAAAGCCTTTCGTTACGTGAGTTTATCGAAGACTATGTAAATAGTAACGAACAAGAAGCATTGGAAACAATTGAAGAAGCTCTTCAAGAGCTAGGAGAACATTCGATTACCGATATTAACGATATGAATCCTAAAGAATTGTTTCGGTCAATACGTAGTATAAGAATGCGTAAACTTCTTCTGAAGAAAGAAGAATTTCCTAAGATCTCTATCGAAGAAGAGAAAAGTCATATCCAGGATTTTATATTTAAAAATTAAAAACATGAAAACAATTATAGGTGTTAAGTTGAGTGTAGAAGGGATGCATTATTATTCAGATGCAAGCGAGAAACATGGTTTGCCGATGAAGTTCTTGGAGTTCCCTCATAGACATATGTTTCATATCGAAGTAAGAGTCTCTGTGAAACATGACAATAGAGATAAGGAATTCATTCTATTGAAAAGAGAAGTGATCGAATATTTACACTCGAAATATTATCAAGAAGAACTCAATGTATTGGATTTTCGCAAGATGTCTTGCGAAATGATCGCTAAAGATTTGATGTTCGTTTTTCATGCTGATAGTGTGAAAGTCAGTGAAGATGATGAAAATTATGCTTTAGTCTCTCTTGAAGATGGAGAATGTTATTGTGACGACGATATTGAATACAAGAAAGAAGAAAAGTTAAAATTTCCTTCTAATATCAAGAATGTGACTTACGTATTCGGTAGGGTTTGTTCTGGTAAGTCAACTTACGTTGACAATTTAATCAAACATCTAACTTCTCAAAAGCTCAATCAAAAAACCTTCGTATTTGAGATTGGTGAAGTAGTAAGGATCTTGAAAAAGCAAGAAGAGAGGATCTTTCAAGAATCATTAGATCAAACGATATTTAATTTTATCATTAAAAAATTAGAATCTAATCCAGAGATAGATACAGTATATATCGTGGGGATCAGACAGAAAAGTTTATTTTTAGCTTTTGAAAAATTTTTTGGTCCGTATATGATCAATATTGATAGGATCCTTCTAAATTCAACGACAACAGAGAGAAGAGAACGTTTTGATAAAAGAAATGCTGACAAAGATAAGTTGTTGTCGTTTACACAAGTTGAACTTCAGGAGAGAAAACTTGGTTTAGATGAACTTATTTTATTTTTGATTGACAATTATGAAAATTTAAAAATAGTTTGATATGGAAGTATTTGTAACACCGCCTCTTAATTACCTAGAATTGAGCGAATTAGGAGACAACAATTTCTACATCTTAGCACAATTGTATAAAAAATATCCAGAATATCGTGAGTACACTAAAAAGGCAAAAGAACAAGGTAGATTCTTGATACTTGACAACGGTGCTGGAGATGAAGGTGAAATCATTCAAAAAGAGGAGTTATTCGAGTTAACACAGGAGATCCTTCCTAATGAAGTGATTCCAACAGATGAGTTGTATAACTCAAGTATAACAGTTTCAAACCTAGTTTGGTTCATCAATAAGATGAAAAAAACTAATATGGAAGGTGTAGGTATCTTTGCTTGTCCTCAAGCTCAGACAGTTTCAGAGTACAAATCATTGTTGTTTGCCATGTCTACGTTTAAAGAAGTTACAACAATTGGTTTATCGAAGAAGACGATACCTTATGTATATGGTATAAAGAAAAAGGATAGTGATATCGATATTGCACGTATTACAATGGTATACGAGTTGCAAAAGTATCCTCTGATCTATAAAAAGAACTATCATTGCTTAGGTATGGGTGATTGTCGAGAGTTTCTCATGTACAAGGGATTCCCGAATATGAGATCAACTGATAGTTGTTATCCTATTTTAGCTACAATCTATGATTTAGACCTTGAAAACGATCCATTCGTAAGATATCCTACTCCAAAGGATTACTTTGAACTTAGTATGACAGACAAACAGATCGAGCTTGCAAAGAAAAATATATCTTTTTTGAAAAAATGTTGTCATTAACTGTTGGTCCGACTAATATTTAGTCGGACCTTTACAGCATAATCAAAAAAAGATATAAAATGAAATCGACTCACATTTATACAGAAAAATTTGACACAAGAAGAAAGTTGGCAAACAGAGCATTGAAGGCGATGAATGATATATCTGATTGTGACAATGGTACGATCAGAAACCCTTATGAATTAGCTAGTTCTGTTTTGAAAGATGGTCGTACGTTAATCCAAACTATTTATGAAGATGGTTATGTAATGTATAACGATGGTTGGTATATAGTCGAGGTTGATGAATTTTGTATGTATGTTGATTTCACTGCTTTTGCATGTAAAGAGATGGGAATTGAAACTTACGAATGTATTAATGAAATAGAAGAGGAGTTAGTATAATGTATTTTGATTGTACAATAAATTATTGGGACGAGGATGGAGAAGATCCTCGTCCTGGTAAAATGAAGAATTATCACAGACATGTATTGATCGAAGCTGTCAATTATACAGAAGCTGAAGCTCTTGCTACAAAATGGGGTATCAATTTGACAACTAATAATATTGATATACTTCCTATAGATCTTTTAAAGATTGATGGTTTGTACTTGTTAAATGAAGAAACAAGGAAAGAGAAATTTTTCTTCAAGTGTGATTGTAATTATTTCGATGAAACATCAAATGGTAAGATAAAATCCTATAAGAGAAGTATATTAGTAGAGGCATATGATAATGGTCATGCTGGTGAAAGAGCTAAAAAAATTATGGATGATTGGTGTTTCAGGTTGGATAGTGTAGTACGTGTAGTCTCAAAGACATTGATAGAAGATTTGATTTTAAACAAATGACGATTAAATAAGAGGAATTATGGGAAGAGTAGCTAAAGGCGAAGCCAGTGGTTTCGATCTCATCAGGGATTGGATGAATAAGAGGGTTGGGGTTCATTTTGAGATCCCTGATCTTTACTATATGGAAGTTGGGTTGACTGAGGCGACAATCAGGAAATTAATAAGATGGTTGATGTGTGCTGGCTTCATCTCTAGAGAATCAAGGGGTTATTATAGGATTGAAAAACACATATCTACAAAGATAAATACTACTGAACTAGAAAAACTTGCCTATCCAAGAAGAAAATCTTGTAAAAAGTTGCTCCATTGAAATAAAGGTCGGACCTTTATGGTATAATTAAAGAAACAATATCATGGCAAAGTTGACAAATTGGAATATAAAAGAAGATTACGATCTTTGGTGGAAGAGCCAATGCACTCTTATAAAAAAGAGTAAATCTCTTCGTGGAAATAACCTTACGTATAAGTTGGAATTTTATCATTTTGGTAGTAAAGTGGACTTTTATTTAAACGACGAACTCTACACATCTACAGATGGAGAGTTGCTCTTGAATCCAGAAGTGTTTAGATTGAGTCACGATGAGTTCTTTTGGAGGAAGTTATTAAAATATAGTAAAAGGTCAAATTAAATTATACACATGGAACTACAATTGAAACGAGATAGACTTCAAGAGGTTAAAGAAGGGATCAAAGTTGGAGATCTTTTCTTTGACAAGAGAGGTGAAGAGATCATTCGAATCCAAGAAATTGAGGAAAAACAATATCGAAAAGACGATCCTTCTACAAAATATCTTTTAGTTTCATATAAGAGACTTGTTTCATTTGTAGAGAACAAATGGACTGATCCTTATCATTCTAGTTTGAAAGAGCTAAATAACTATTATTCATTAAACTCCCCTATTGCAAATTTAGATGATCTTTATAAAAGAGGTTTAGATGCTCAAATAAACGGTATCCAAGATTATGAGGTTTCAAGTTCTTTTGAAGCTAGTACTGAACTTGTAGCTATGAACTCAAAAGAAAATCTCTTGGCTATGAAAGATTCTATCGAAATCTTACAATCAAAGACCACACAATTACAAAAGATGCTTAATTTTCAATTGTGTGAAATGAAAGAGAAGTTTGACATCATGAGACGGAAACTTGACAATCAATTAAGTATCATGATGAGACAAGTAGAAAAGATCATGAGAGTCATACGTGTGATAGAACTTTATCTAGGGATTGAAGAAGAACTCTTTCAATTACAAGCTGGTCAAACAGCAGATGAAAACGAACCTTTAACTTTGAGACAAAAAGTATTGTTTATGGATGAAGAAGTTGGTATTCTTGATGATCAAGGTCTTGATTGGACCCAAATTGATCAATTCGACGAATGGCTTCTAAAAGATAAACATTATGAAATCTTAATACCAGAGAAGAAAGCAATCGTAGTATTCAAACCAAGACGAAAAAACAAAACCTATTATGACGCCGATAGACGTAAGGAAGAAATTGATATACGGAATAAAATGCCTTACTTCCTAATGAGGAATGGAGAGAATTTATATAGGGTTTATACTGATAAAATGACAGTACCAGAAAGACTCTTTCCTAGAAAGAAAGAGTTTCAAGAGATTTTGGACAAAATGAAGATCGAAGATAATGAAGTGAATTTCTTTGATAAAGAAAAAATACAAGATCTCACCTATTACTATCAAAGGATCGTTTTCTTCATCCAAGGATTAATTGATCGTACAGATATATTTTCTCCAATGAAAGAAAAGATCAACCTCATGAATAATATCGAACAATCCCAGGAAACATTAAGGTTGATTTATGACGATGAATTGTGTCTTCCTACTAATAGATTACCTTTTGCTGAGTGGAAAAAGATGATCAACTCTACCATTGAAGAAGGTAGTAGAATCGTTTATTGTAGAAGTGTCGAAGATTGGAAACCTGCTAAAGAAAGGTTGTATGAGAATAGATTCTTGAGATCTTATTCTGAATGGAGTCTTCCAACTTTTCCAGGTGAAGGTGTATATATGGTCTACAAGACATTCATTAACGATATATATTGGAAAGAACATAAACGAATAGAAGAAAAGAGAGAACAATTAGGAATTAGATATATTCCAGACGATCCTCGATGGGATTGGAATGGTAGTCACGAAAGAAAGAACAGTTTATTTTTTAAATTTAGTAGAGATGAATCGACGGTCATTAATTACGATCAACTCAATCTTGATGATATTGAATTTTATCTCAATAGTAGGATTGATCGTCCTAATTATCTAGAATACCTTCCAATTTTAAAAAAGTTGAGGAAGTGTTTATTAGAAGAACAAGATCAAGAAGATGCTTTCTATCTTATGTTAGTTGGAAGGTGTCAAAAAGAAGGTTTAAAACCGAAAGAAGGCTTATCTTATGAAAAAATAATAGGTGAGCTTATTGATTGGTGGAAGTATAAAAACAAGTGGAAACGCCCAATTTCGAAGAATGATGAATTAGCTATGAAGATGATCGAAAAAAGGCTTTTTGCTAAGACTAACAGAAGTAAATGGTTTAAATTAAAATAATATGGAATACGAATTAAAGAAATTAGACTCACCACATCCTATAGGATGTTCTAATGATTGTGAGATTTATAAACTAGGATATTGTAAATTTGGTCTGGTTAATAAATCTCGTGTGAAAGAAGATTTTAGTCAAGATGTATTAGACCTGATTAACGAATGTATTCATAATGATGATATGATCATTGTGAAAAAAGGGAGGAAGATAGATCCTAAATTTTGGATCAGTACTTGTACTGATTGTATCGAACCTATTTATATTATGAAATTATGATTGGAGAGGTATTTGAAATAGATGGTTGTTTCTACAAAGAAGTACAATCAAAATTCCATGGTTGTCATGAATGTGTATTTGATGAAAAATGTAGTTCTATTCCTCTTTTTTGTAATTTAAGTACACACTTTATTGAAATCAGTAGAGAAGAATATTTACTTTTCAGTAAAGACACTTTGGCGGAGACAATGAAGAATCGTCAATTTATAGCAGCTATAGATCCTGCAAATAATAAAAAAGATTTTTCTGCAGAATGTCTTTGGGTAAAAAAGGGTGATAGTTGGGAACTAGATAGTATCAAGAAAGTTTGATTGAAAGATGGTAATAATAATAATTAGAGAAACTGAAATTACAGTTCAAGTCGAAGGTCGTTCTGCGTATAGTTATGGTCAATCGTATTGTTTTGATATTGACGAGAAATATAATCGTTTCTCAATCGTAGAACGAAATGACCAAATTAATAGCGAAAGAAATGTTGTCTTCAGTTCTCCTATGTCTTTAACTATTATTTATAATAATGACAAACGAAGAAATTAAGAAAAAAAGAGATGAGATCTATAAGATCTTACTAAGTAAATGTGCATGTATCACATTAAACGACGAAGTGAATACAAAGAATTTCACTTCAATGGAAGCGACTAAAATTGTCAACTTCTTAGAATCTTCAAAAAGAGAAGAGATTATAATCTTTTATGTTGGTTTGAACCTCAATGAGACTTCTTATCAACGTTTAACACAAGAATGTGGAGTTGATAATCGTTTTCAAGCGATTGAAACAAAACATCACGTCTTGACCTTTAGGATCTTTAAAGAAGGTTGTCGTGTTATCTTTGCAAATTGCAATGATAATGACAACGACAAAGAGCCTTGTGTCATTGCAAAACTTGACGATCTTCCTTTATTATTTGAAGTTAGTGAAATTTAATTGTTTCAATCTCATTGATTTTGGTTTTTTTTGTCTATTTTTATCGCAAATATTGAGAAAGATGGAAACAAAGAACCCCTTAATCCCTAGTGTTTATGGACAAATCGGAGACGTTTATGTAGGTCCATCTCGAACTCCTCCTGCTGTCGACAACAGTAAAGAAGAACCTTATTTACATGTTGTTCCAGCAGGTCCGGTTTGGATCACAATGGACGATCCTATTGTAAGTGTTGAAGTTCGTTCCAACGTAGATTGGAAAGTAGAATAATTAATTTAAAAATTATAATCATGGCAAAACCCAATTGGCTAACCATTGACCCGACATCTGGTTCAGGTAATGGGACAGTAGATTTTAGTACATCAACTCCGCATACAGGACGTACAGCGAGGACTGGAATAGCAACGTTTAAAGCAGCAGGTGTCGAAGATATCCCTAAGACAGTAAACCAGGCTGGTAAACCAGAATTCATCACAATGCAATCATCTGCGTCTGCAGGTAAAGCTGGTGGCAACGTGACAATCTCAGGTACAAGTAACTCTTCTAAGTTGAACTTTACGTTAGGTACAGGTACACTCAACATTTCCTTACCTACGAAGTATACAGCTAACTCTGTTGAGACAAGTAACAATGTAGCAATCGCTGGAGATCCAGGTGCTAATGCACAATTCAGTTTTTCTATTACGATCAGTGTACCAGCGAATATTACTGTAACTTCGTTATCTAAACAGATCATTTGTACTGCTGCTGGTGGTCAAAAAGCTACTTGTACATTAACACAATCCGCTGGTGATCCTACATTACAAGTGACTCCTGAGACAATCGAGTTGAGTTGGGAAGGAACTGCTGTTTCTGCACAAGTTGTTTCTAACACAGATTGGACGGTTGAATAAAAAAGAAAGGAGATAGTAATGGCTACGAAAACAATCGCTTGGGGAGATTCGATAGGTGGAAACATTTCGTTGACTTATACAGGGACTGGAAATGGTACGATAAGTGCTTCTTCTACGACTAAAAACACTGGAACAGCAGTTCGGACGAAAACTCTAACAGTAAAGACGACGAAAGGCTCTCCTCAAAAAAGTATAAAGTTGACGATCAGACAGGCCTTTGGTAAATTTAGACTTACTATCCATGTGAATGCGTAGCTTTGTATTTTTGATGTTGGAAAAAGTCCAGGAATTAATTTTTCTGGACTTTTTTCTTTGTAAAAAGTTGCTCAGACGAAAATAAGGTCGGATCTTTACAATATCAAAAGAAAGAAATAATAATTGATAAAATAAACAGCGATATGAAAGTCTACAGAGAAGTGATAATCAGAGGTAATGAGATCTATTGGATTGGTTCACAAATGTTCAGTACAAAAGAAGGTGTATTAGAAGCTCTCAACCAAAGAGCTGAGAAAATGATTGAATATTCCAATGGAAAGATTGAAGATTTCAATCGTTATCCATGGCAATCGTATTGTATAAAAGAAGGTGGATTCAATAATTATTTAACAGTAGAATGTAAGAAAGTGGTGATAAATGGTAGAAACGACAGTTCAATCGTTGGATTTGTGACATACGAAGTAAAATAATTAATTAATAGGGTGCGAAAACACCCTATATAAAAATAAGATATTATGGAAACAAAGATGATTAAAGAGGATAGAAAGATCGAAGTATTTGTCGAAAGAGAAGATACAGGGTCTAACAGAGATTTGAAACTAAGTCTAAAAATAGGGAACAATACGACTTCATTTCCTTGTCTGACAGAAGGAGAATTAAGGAAATTCAAAGAATACCTAGATTGGTATTTCGACAATAAGAAAGTCATGACTATAGGAAAGTTAAGAGAATCATATGATTTAACATTCGCATATTATAAAATTGTACGATTCTCAGAATTCGATATTTATGGTGATTTTAATATTTATATCTCACCAGATGCAATTTTCAAACACGAACGAAAAGCAGGTAATACTGATAAAATAGTGTCTGGTAAAGTGACACTAAAGAATAGCAATGATTTAGTAGATGATTTTTATTTTTATTGCGAAACACTTATTCAAATCCTTGATACACAAGAAGTTGAAGAGATCCTTGGTAAAAAGGATCAATAGTTTGATCTTTAGATAAAACAATAAATAATATTATGGAAGTGATAGTTAAGAAGAAGAAAGATCTAGTCGTAGATAGACCAAAGTCAAAATCCGTTGGAGCTAAAGGACCTTCGCTTTTCTTTCAACGGATCGAAGAAACAAAGACAACGATTGATCAACAAAAGAAACTGATCGTTGGTAACGAGATTTGGTATTAAACTCACAATCCCTTTTATATATTATAATATATAAAAGGGATTGAAAACAAAAGAGGATTAATTTATGCATCAATGCGACTATTGTATTTGGTACAATCGAGAAAAGTGTGATTGTCCTTCTCAGATGAGAAAGAGAGCTTGTAAAAGAGCATTGAAAGATAAGAAATTGTTTGAGAAAGGTAAACAATTTCAAAACGATAAATAAGGTTTAGAAAGGTTCATAGAATGTAGTAAGATCGAAATGTGAACTTCTTCAAGATCAAAAAGAAAAGACTTAGTAACATTTAAAAACATAGAATTATGGCAAGACTAGAAGACGAAAACAAACAACCCTACACAAAGAAGGATTTAAAAGATCCAATTGAAAAGAGTAATCACAATTGTAAGGGTTGTGAATATGAAAGAGACTGTCCATTCAAAAAAGATAGGTCAGACTGTTTTGAATTTAATTCGTAGAAAATCCTATAAATCGTTGCTCTATTGAAATAAAGGTCGGACCTTTAGGTCATAATCAAAAAAGAACAAATTATTAAAATAGGAGGATTAAAAATCATGAGTATAGAAATGGGGTTTGTAATCGTAGTAAGTCTTTCAGTGCTTTGGATGGCGATAGGTTTAATCTTTCTTGACAAGAAAGAAATCAAACCAGAACAAACAGAATATGATGATGTCCTTTTAGCAATGACATTTGGTCCTTTAATTCTTCTAACCAAGAAGAAAGAAGAAAAGTGAAAATAGGCACATAATAAGTAAGAGGAGGGTTGTGAATCATGTCATAACCCTCTTATCTTTACACAAGAAACAAAGAAGAGAAATTATGGAAAAAGAGAAATTAGTAGACTCGCTAGAGACTTGTGAAGAGAGAATCCAACGAAAAAAAAGCGATTTTAAAAAGGGTGTAAGAAAGAAATACAACATGACTCTCAAGGATTTAAGTAATAAAGAGATAGATGAGATCATGAAAGAAGCACCTGATGCAGTACTCCAAATGTCTCAAGAAGTACAAGATAAATACCTATTAAGTGAGGCAGCCAGAAGAAGACTTGATGAGTGCCCAGATCGTTGGTTTACGTTTGAATCTGCTGATGGAGAAGTGAAAACGATTGATTTAAAGCAGATTAACATTCAAGGAATGATTAAGGTGAGAGGTGGTAGTGATGAGGATGTAAGAGATGCTCATGAGATAAAAAAAGAACGATTCGCACCATTGATCCGTGAATATGCCTACAAAAAGAGAGCTTATATAGATGCATATAAACGTGAAAAAGATGTGACCTTACCTCCAGACCATTGGAACCAAGTAGTACAATTATTTGGTGAAATGAATGGTATTGAGGATGTTAGAAAGATAATGCAAGAGAGGAACAATGTATTCCTAAGCCAAAAAGACCTCCTGAGATTCTTTGCCAAAAACAAGGCAGAGATAGATGCTAGACGTGCTACTTTCTTAGCATCAAGTGACCAATATAAGATCGCAAGTGAAGCAGGTAGATTGCAGATACTCAATGAGATCTTAGTAGACCTCCATATAAAGTACCAATATTATATGGAACAAAAGAAAGAGCAAAAAGCTATGATCTTCTCAAGAGAGATCCGGAATATATTGGAACAAGCAAGAAAAGAAGTCAAAGGTAACGAACTGAAACTCACGGTAGATGGTAAGATCGACATCACTGCTACTTTACATGGACAAGAGAATATTGATAGAATGATGAGGACCTTACCTATCAACTCTATCGTAGTAGGTATAGTCGCAGCTAAGAGTAATATCGATCCTGCAATATTGATCGCACAACTTGCATCATCTTATTATAAGGACTTTAATGGGTTCAATAAGAATGTGTTAGGTAGAGAAAAGATCATGTTACCAGGTGATGCGATCAGGGCTTGTAATGATTGGACTTCGTTGGCTAAATTAAATCAAAAATTCCTAGAAGAAATGAGAGAAATGCCTGTAGAAGAGGCTACTTTCACAGAAATCAAGAAAAAAGAGACTGTAAAAGAACGACTTGAGAGATTACGAAAGATCGCTGAAGATTGTTCTAAATAAAATACATATTTTCCATAATGTTATTTGTTTATTTGAAAGGATCCTGTCTGAGAAGATCGGATCCTTTATTTTACTGATAACTTGTTGGAAACAAACAAAATAGGTCTTATCTTTAGACCAAGAAAATAGATAAAATTATGGAATTAGAAACAAAAGTTACAGTATCAGGTCTTAATGAAGACCAAATTAGAGAGTTTGAAGATTTCCTTGATACGATCCTAGTTGATTACGATACATTCGAATCAGGTGGTAAAGTAGTAATTAAAGATCCTAATATAATCAGGATCTCAGAGATAAAAGTATTCACAAGACGATTTAAATAACTAGTTATTAACAATTTAAAGTTTAATTTTATGGCAACAACTGTTGTATCGAAAGTGGCGAGATTCACTTTTACGACTAAAGAACAGCTCACAAACCTAATGGATTACTGCACGACTAACAATCGTGCATTCACTGCAAACATTGAAATCCCAGTCTTGACTGATGAAGAGGCAAATGAGTTGTATAAAGTACTTGTATTACCTGAGGTAATCAAGAATAGTGATAGATTAGAAGAGTTATTGACTGAAAAAGAGTCACTTGAAACCAACTTAAAATCAGGTATTTCAACGATGTCAACAAGAACTCTTGAAGAAGTCAATGAAGAGATTAAGAAAATCGAAAACACTGATTACACTCAATTTTCTAAGTTGATGACATTGATACCAGATACGATCTTACCTGATACTCCAGCTTGGAAAAATAATGATGCTAGTGTCATGATGATGAGGACTATGGCAGTTTCAGAAGAAGAGACTTCAAACACTAATGAGACTACAAATGAAGAGCTTTCTGATCCTATTATCAAAGGACAAAATACTGTATGGGCTGAAGAAGAGTTGGAAAAATACAAAGCTGCATTCAAAAAACTTGATCCAAACTTTGAGTTACAGATAGTTAGACATGATGATACTGGTGAGATCTGTTTTCATCTTTGGTGGCCAAAAAGAGAAATGGTACAAGAATGCACTTCTACTAAGCTGTTAGATATGGCATTTGAGAATGCTAAAAATGGATGGGATGATCCTATCAAAGTAGCAGAAGCTATGAAGCAATAAATGAAACTTGGTCATCAGGTGTTTTTCCTTATATGTAAAAACAGCCTAATCGCTTGATAATGAGATAGCATTTGATGACCAAGAAAAATTCGAAATCCGTAGATTTTTAAGCGAAAAACAAATGAGAGAATTAGAAATGATCGTTATCCATTGTTCAGCGACAATGAAAAGTACGGATTATACCGTTGAAAGATTGAAAAGAGATCATTTAGCAAGAGGTTTCAACGACATTGGATATCACTTCTACATTACTAAAGATGGTAAAGTACACGAATGCAGGCCTCTTGAAAAGATCGGAGCTCATGCAAAAGGTTACAATGCGAAATCTATAGGTATTTGTTACGAAGGTGGTCTTGATGAAAGTGGAAAAGCATGTGATACACGTACAGAAGCTCAAAAGAGTGCTATTAAAGAGCTTGTTGGAGAGCTTACTGGTAAATACCCTTCTATTTTTCAAGTATGTGGTCACAGGGATTTAAGTCCTGATGCAAATGGCAATGGTATCATTGAACCATTTGAATGGATTAAAAGTTGTCCATGTTATGACGTAAGAAAAGACTTCCCTAATTTCATGCAAGAAATTGTGATCAAACCTAGTAAAGAAGATTGATTTATATCGAAAGTCTCACCGTTTTGAAATTATTTTCATTTGGTGAGACTTTTTCTTTATAAAAAGTTGCTCAGACGAAATATTGTTCAGACCTTTACATCATCAGAAAAGAAACAATTAAAATTAAAAGTCATGAAAGCAAATATTATTACTCCTACAACTAAAGCAGAACTTAAAGCAGCCATAACAAGTAGACTTGATGGATACAGCTACAATCATTTCACAGGTGATATTCGTAAAGGAGACAAATATGCTAATGTACGTTATTATTACACTGGGCATAAAATTACAATCGAAATCACCTATTGGCAAGATGGTATAGATTATGCTATCGAAAACGCTTCTAATTGCTCAACTCCTACAGGTGTAGCAAATAAAGTTGCTAAATTTCTTGGCTTATAATGATATGATAATGAATAAAGCATTAGAACTGACAAAAGAAAGAAACAATAATTAAAAATACATAGAATCATGATCACAAAAGGTACAGAGCAATATAAAGCAGCTTCTAAGTTAGCTAACGAGATCAAAAATTTATCCAATACAGATAGAGTTTACAATCATTCGTATTATGAGATCGCATTTAACGATTTAGGTTCTTTCTTGGAAAAGATCAAGAAAATAGAAGGATTCGCTTCTAAAGTAGCGACTACTATTGATAGTTCCATGAATCCTTATAATCGTTTGGTAGCAATTATATCTGATAAACAAGCATGGATCTTAGCTTGTTGCGCAATTGAAAACAATATTAATCTATAAGCATATGGAATTAAAAGAGTTGAGAAAGTTAGAAGAGCTCTTTAAACGTAAAGAGCAGTTAACGTCTTTAAAAGATAAATTAGATGAAGTATCTACTGACTCTCTTTTAAGAGAGATCAATTTTCGATATTGTTATACTAGAACTAGTAATACTTCGAAAAGAATAGAAACCGATCTATTGAGTCAAGTTGTTTTGAATAAGATTGATCAAATTATAAAAGAAGATGTCCAATCACAATTAAAACGAGTCTCAGAGGATATTGAATCAATTGTCATCATACAACAAAACAAATTTTAGTCATGAAGAAAGAGCGTATCATCAAAAGATTTGAAAGAAACGGGTGTAAAATCGTTTATACGAAGTTAACTAACAAAATCCTAGTTTCTCACAAGGAATTCATCAAAGTATTCCCTAGCTTAAATAAAGCGTATCAAACAATGTTCAACAAACCTAAAGAGATATTAGTATGATTACAAAACAACAATTAATTGAAAACTTCCAGATTTTAGTCGAAAAGAGGAATGACTTATTTAAAGAAGTGAAAGATTTGGAATGTTTAGGAGAATATAAACAGGTCATTGATCGAGAGATGGAACTTATCGATATCGAAAAATATCTCAAGATCTTCAAGAAAGAAAAGAAAGCCTATGTAGGTGAATGTTGTAATTTGATTTTACGACAAATCAATTATTTAAAATCAATCAAGGAGAATCTGGTATGAACAAGAAGATAATGACAGTCACTGAAATGAGGCGTCTAGGTAAATCTTGTACTTATAAGGTTGTCGAATTAGACGATAGAGATGGTTTCAAGAGTCAATCTTTCTCTTTTGAAGGATGTGTTTTTAAACACGACGTAACTAATAGTGATATTGATACACTCATTTCAGGGGAAGCAAAATTTAAAGGTAAACCTGGAAGAAATAAGAGATTTCTTTTTTATGGGTTTTCAATTGTTGAAATAATCAAGTATCTTTAAATGTGTTTTGGATTTAGTGTTATAGTTATTGGTTTTAAGTTTAGATCCATACCCGAGAAGTGATTCACTGGTATGGATCATTTTTATAAAAATAATTGTATAAATTGTTGCTCAGATCAAAAAGTAGTCGGACCTTTACAACATCAAAAGAAAGAAACAGTAATAATAATTAAAATTAAAAGTCATGAGAACATATTTTGCACAAGTAGAGACAAGGTATAAGGCGATTAAAGAATGTCCGTTTACTCCCGCTGTAATCGCCAAGGTATATGGTGGGTTCATATGCTTTGAGTCAACGTCGGATTATGATACATGGAAAAACCAGAAGTAATGATATGACCTGATAGTGATAGGCCAACCGCAGGGCTTTCGCTCTGCACAATATAAAAGATTATGAAAACAAATAAGTCAATAGTAGAATGTTTTGGAATCGCATTACAAGTGATCCTATCAATTATAGTGATTGTTATAATGATCCTATTTAGTAAAGATGATCCTTGGTTACCTATAATGGGTTTATTGATCATTTATTTGATATGGGAGAAAAAGTTAATTGATTCAAAATCAAAGAAAGAAAATGAAAAAGATCGATAAATATTTCCTTTGGGCGATAATCTTAGTAGTTATCGAGTTAATAGTGTTGTGTATCTACAGACATTTTATAAAATAATTATTATGGTAGACATAAAAGCAGATACATGGACTAAATCATCATTTTATTACGATGAGCCTAGTGATATATGTGATAGGAGTTTCCTGATTTCAAGTGTTAGTAGAGAGTTTCCTTTTCAAAAGACAGAAAGAAGAAACTGGTTCGAAATCAAGAAATCTAAATCAAGAGATCTTCACTTTCAAAAGTCTATTCAAAAAAGAAGAAAGAAAAACAAAACAAAAAAGACTCATAGATCAAAATAAAATAGCTATATTTGCAACGTGATAAATTCATATTCGAGAGTAGAAATCCTTTTGTTTGTGAAAACAAGAGATTTTGTTTAGGGTTTATTAGTACTTAGTTTTGTGTAGTAAGGGTAAATGATACGTTCGATGATTACGTAAGTTTATTTTATTATTGTTTCTTGGGAAGAGGTTGTTGTGAAACAATTTCTTCCTTATCTTTATAACATGTTAAATATAAATCATTTAATTATGAACATATCAGAGAAATTTTATGGTCACAAAGAGATTTTCGACAATTACTTCCTGTCGAAAGACAAAGATCCATATCACAATGGTACATGGATACCAGCAGCAAAAGTGACTTTTGACGAGAGAAACAATTCAAAGAGGGTTGAAATAGGGGATGGTACGATCAATTTGTCGTATTTAATGACTTACTATCTATTGAGTGATTCCCAAACTAACTATTCTAATTGTTTACATGCTCTATATAGGCTCGTACATAATGCAGATATCGCTTGTAGGATGAAGTGGAATATCGTGAATATTTTTGAACCAGGCTTTTTTGTAAGAGACGATATCTCTTCTAGTGATATTGATAGTTGGAATACATTGAAGATCCATAGTGGATGGAGTTCTTCTATCGAAGGTATAGACGAAGATCCTTGTTTCAGTGTTTTTATCAGTCAAGATCAAGTTTGGAACCTTATACCTCCTATTGTTTTCTCTAAGAAAACTGTCTTGAAAGATTCGATGTTCTTGATAAATGTCTTGTATTTTATAATTGAGAACAATCACACGATTTACAATCCTTATTATAGTCGACTTCATCACATTTGGACATATGTACCTACTTTCAACGAAGATAAATTGAAACCTTGGGATCGTGTAGAAGACCGTAATAAGCATTTCAAGAACACTATTAAAGTGAAGAGAGGTGCTAATAATTGGTATTTTGCTTATGGATTTAGGAAAGTCTATGAAAAGATTTCAGGTAACAAACTTCCTAAATTCAAGAACTTCTTATATTCATTGATTTATTATCCTTTGATCTTCCTAGCTGATAAGGTTTACTATCCTTTGTTTGGTAAATGGGTCAAAGTCAAAGAGACTTCTTATTATAATCTTGCTATGGCAAGTGGTGTTTGGTACAATAAGAAGTTTTGGGAAAGAGTGGTTAAAAAATTCAATAAAGATGGTTCTCATTGGGAAATAGTGCCTTTGATGGTTTATCAAGATAAAGAAAGGATAAAAGATATCGACCTTATCAATCTTAGGCTTAGACTTGAGGATTATCCAGAACCAAAGAAAGAAGGCGATGTGAACTCTCCTATTGATTATATGATCCAATATAAGTTGTTTGAATACGTCAACAACCAACTGTCTTAAAAATAGATTCTACCAGCAAGTGTTTTTGAATCGCTTGCTGGTTTTTGTTTGTTTAGAAATGTAACCAGCAATCTTCTATACTATCCTTATCTTCTCATCAGAAGAAAAATAATTATGTTAAAAACGAAAATAAACATATAAATTGTTGCTCGGATCAAATAAAGGTCTGATCTTTATGACATAATCGAAAGAAATAATAACAACTTAAAAATTTAGATCATGAAGACAATCCAAGAAGTATTCAATTTGAAAGTAGGAGATATGATCATCAAACATATACATACAAAACACTCTAATAGAAATTATTGGTCAGCTCGTATTCGAATTGAAAATAGAGAATATTCTGTTGGAATAGAAGAGGAATTGACCTACGACAACAAGGTATATTATATGGGGTATATAAAGAATACTTTTCTTCGTAAAGTATTCAAAAACAAATATATAGTGTTTGGGTATAGCGATTACGAGAACACATATCGTTACATATTGGAGGCTATGATTCGGGTGATCAAGGGTGATTATAGCGAGATCAAGGGAGTTGGTCATTGTGTAGCTAAACCAAAAGATACAAATAAATAAAAAGACTTATGACTGTATTCTGTTACTCGAAAATCTTATCTTCTATCTATAAGATAGATGTGAACCTTGATCCTAAAAAGGATTGCATCAAGAAATTCAAAGAGGAATGTGTCAATCGTCTGAATGAATTAGGCTTCAATGTGGATATCTTCGATATCAGTGTTTGTTTCTCTTTAGATGAATTACCTAAGTATACAAGAAAGAAACTATTATATAACATTTAAAAATGAAAAAGGATTCTTGAAGAATGGGTCAAAGAAAATGGTTGGGATTTAAAATAATAAACATAAGAATATGAATGCAATTGAAAAAATGCTCATCAATATTGATGAAGTAGTACAAGAGACTAACAAATCACTTCAAGTGATTGCGTTAATTGGTGATAACGAAAGAGCTTCCTCCTATTTAGCTGGAGATCCTAAGTCACAGATAGATATGTTGACTTCTTTAATGATTAAGAATCCAGAACTAATGGCTATAGTTGAGGATTCATTGAGATACGCTAACGAAGCATTGAGTAAATCTCCTGATTTATTCCCTTCTGAAGAAGAAGTCGCTAACAGTATCATTGACGGTTATTTATTCTTGAAAAATCATAAAAATAAAACAGATCATGGAAAATAAAACAAAAGGTCAATTAGAGAGGATGCAATGGTATAATAACCTATGCAAAGAGACAGGTTACGAACCTCTAAGAGGGAATCCTTATGCAGAAAATAGTCCAATAGTCGAATTTGAAAAAGCTCATGATTATTGTGAGCAACAAAGAAAGGAGCTGAGAAATGAAAGAATTTAATTTGGAGCTTGTAAAACAAATAGAACTTCTTTAAGGAATTGTGTAGCAACTATTAATTTAAAAGAATTCAAAAAATGAGTGACAATAATTTCGATATTTCGATCTTAAAGAAAGAATCAGGTTACTATCAAGTAAGTGTGACATATTGGCATTTTGGTAGAGCTAGAGAAAATGAAATCAGGAGAATGACAAGTTCGACTACGTATCGTTGGTCTACTTCTTGTGTAGAATTGATCAATTGGTTCCAAACAAGAAAGACTAAAGTCTTTTACTCTCAATTGAGAGTACTTTGTAAGTATTATGGAAAGAAAGAAACACAAAAATTTTAAGGTTATGGAAATGGATAAATATATTTTATATCAAGCAGAATATAATGAGAAAAAGAAGAGTGTAGCTCTCAGTGTAATTTTAGGTATCCTTTTTGGTATATTAGGGTTATTGTATACAAGTGGAAGTACTTTTTTCATTATGTTGGTATGTTATCTTGGATATATTATTACATCATTTGCACTCTTAGGACCAGTTCAATTCATGATTGTCCTTCCATTTGCGACTATTCTCTTTTATATCGTATCGATTTACCTTTGTTATTCTACGGCTAACCTTCATAACAAAGAGTTGATTGAGATATTGAAAAAGAAATATCTTGGGATAGAACAAGAAGAGTCTACCGAACCAAAACAAGGGATTGACCTTATCTATTGGAAAGATCCTACGACTACACAAGAAAAACAAGAAACCGATCCTACCATTATTTTTTGTATATTTTTGGTCGTAGTAGCGTTATTATGGGTTTGTGGGTTGTTTTAATAAAAGAATTTAGTATCTTTCCACTGTCAACAACTGCTTAAAAGGCGCAATCAGGATAAGGTCTGGTAATTGTTTTATAGACATTTTAATTTGAAGGAGAGGGATCGTGAGATTCTTCTCCTTTTTTGTTGCTGATAATCACATGTTTATAACGTTTTAAAGTAGAATATTATAAATAATAATCATTCTTCTCACTCCTATTTAATATAGGAATAAAGTAAATATAGATTATATGTAATATGATATAGGGAAAGAATTGCGAAAATCGTGGAAATCAATTAGTTAAGAGAAAATGATATTGTTAAGTGCCTATTGAACGTAAAAACGTTGCAAGTGAAATGAAAAGATTGTACTTTTACAGCATCTAACAAAAGCATGGGAATGTAAGTAGTTAGATAGAGTTTCTAGTTCTTTTAATTAGCTCTTTTAAGAAAAGAAACTTTTCTGTTAAATATTTTCATTCCATTTTAAATTTTAGAGAGTTTTTAGTTAAACTAAGGAAATAAGGCCTCAAGAGTGAGGCCTTTTCTTTTTGTGTATCAGTTAATCGATGTAGAGTTTGTAGATTGAAAAATTCTTCGTTTTTTTACGCAAAATTTAAAACAGAATGAAAGTACGAGTATTTAATAGAAAAGAAGAAATGAGAGAAAGACTCCTAGAGATTCTCTTCACTTTCACAGGTACAAAGAAACAAGGTTTCAAGTATTATTCATCATTAACAGATCTTGTCAATATAATCCATGCCTATACGAAGATAGGTACTGTTCATGTAATAAGAGACTTCATCAAAGAATTTTTAGAAGAAGGCATCCTTGAATATAAGGATGAACACTTTGAGATAAAAGAATGGCAAGATTGCAATCCTTTTACAATCAAGAGATTACCCGATTACCTTCTATTGACGCATAAGTTGGAAGACAAATCATTACGAGTCAATTACTATGATTATAGAGTGATGCTCTACATTGATTTTCATTTTCGCCATAAAATTTGCCCTTTATTTGAAGAATGCAAAAAGGAAGCTGGTATTAAAGGTAATACATTGTGGGCCAGTGAGATAGAATATTCATCATGTGCTAGTATAGCTAAAAATACTGGTTTATCGTTATGCATGGTAAGACATATCCTTCATAAATTGAGATTTTATTTTGGTGATCGTTTCTATTATAAACCAGATGAAATAGAGAGAATGAAGAGAGAACATCATTGGTCACGGACTAATACGATTAATTTACCTCCTAGAAGGGAATGGAAAAAGATCTTTGAAGATAAAGTGAAAAGTATTTGTGGTGATGATATCGTGCTTAATCTACCTAAATTCGTGTATTATGAACAATGGGCTCCTTATAGTAAACTTCACAAGAGAGAGTTAAAGAATAACACTCCTAAATATCTGCAAACAAGGTTTATCACTTTCTTGAAAATGAAAGATCATAATGACTCTCAAATCAAGAAGATGGAAGAAGGTGTTGAGAAGTGGAAAAACCAGAAAGAATCTTGGGAATCATATAAACTCACGATAATAAATGAGCTCGAGAATATGAGATTAGATGGGATAATCTGTGAGATGGTTGAAAACAGGATCGTTACAAAGTTGCATTCTATACGGGACATATCGAAGATGGATAAATTGTTAGATTTGGTTGTAAAGCATTGTGATGATATGAATAGGTTGATTCCAGCGTTGATAAGTTTTAACTAGCTTATAACATTAACAAACATACTTATTTTGAAAATGGAGGGGTTTAGTATAAAGAAAGATCTTGAAAAGAATTTCAATGATTACAGGAATCTTTTAACAAACTATTTGAAGAAACGATATTATCAAGACCTAAGTGATGAAGATATAGACGATATTGTTTCAAACACTTTTGTAAAAGCGTTGAGATTCGAAGATAAATATGTATACGAAGGATCTGGTGGTTTGAGGAGTTGGTTGGTTACTATCGCTAAAAATAGTGCTTTAAACCTCCTACACTCTTCTAAAGAGCGAGATACTTGTAGTCAAGAGGAAGAAGGTGTAATGAATGAGTTGAATAAATTGTATTCAGATCAACAAAGTGAAGTAAACGAAGAATACGATGCAATCATTCGAATCCTTGATACATTCAATCCTAGGGACAGAAAGATCATATTAGGATATGCTAATGGTTATACTTACGAAGAGCTTTCTAAGATTTTTGAAGTACCTTTAGGTACTATTAAAAGTAAGATACATCATGTAAGAAAACGTTTTAAAAATTTAAATACGATATAATTATGGACTTTGTTAAAGCTGGGAAAGTTGTAAAGTTTATTGATGAGAATGGAGAGAAAAACGCTGGCACTGTTGTTGAGATCGTAAAACAACAAGGAATAAAGAAAGCGGTGATCAACACGATTGAAGGAAAGACTATTGTCAAAAATCTCAAAGACCTCTATTTAGTCAAAAATGAAGTGAGAGGAAAGAGATCGATCAGTGTCTTAAAAGAAGTGGCTGAAGAATTAGGTAAAGAAGTGGTAGAGACTAAAATTCCTAAAAAAGATAGTTATCTTGTTGTTGGTGACAAAGTATTGAAACCGTTGAAAAACCCAAATGAAGGTGAATCAGAAAATATCGTTGACAAAGATGAAGTGGTTAAAGACCTTGAGTTTAAGGTCTTATCTTTAGAACAACAACTTTCTTCTTCAAAAGAGCAAATCAATGATCTTGAGAAAATGAAGGTTTCTATAATTCATCTAGCTAAAGCGTTAAAAGTCAGAACGACAGAATCAGGAGAATCAAAGACGATCAACGAACTATTGACTTGTATCTTGGAGTTAAATAATCTTGGAGAATTGGTTGTTGATTGAAAAAAGACCACGATCTTTATGACAGTAAAATTTGATAATTAAAAATCATTAGAATCATGAATGGTACGATAAAAGAGTTTACCAAAAAGGAATTCGATGCTTTTATAGCTAAGAATGGTTATGAAACCTTCACTGCAGATCAAGTCTTGAAATTCAATCAAGAAGTCATCAACAATCAAAATTCAATGGATGAATTTTCAAAATCATGCGCTGCCGCTGATTTTGTTTCTTTGAATCGTGCGATTGTTGTTGATAATGATTTAGTTAAATCAGTAGTTTATTATCGTGAATGTCAAATTGAACCCTTAGAAAAAGAAGAGTTTGGTTCAATTATGAAATCGAAACAAGTCGTGTTTGCTGATACGGCATTAAACCGTTTCAAAGGTATCGTTGGATTGCCAGTCAATAATGATGTAATCGAAAAGGCACGTAAAGCTGAACCTATTGGTACAGAAAAAACTTATGGTGGAAAACTCTATATCAAGACCGAAAAGGGCTGGAGATTGAAATCTAAAGGTTTAAAAACAGATAAAGAAGCTCAAGAGAAAAAGTTCATTGAAAATCTTGTGGATGCAGCTAAAAAATACGGTAAAGATAGTGTTCAATTCCAATCTGCCATGTTAGCTCCTAAAAATGCTTATAAAAACGATAATGATATGAATCGTTTTTTGGTGAAATTGTCGAATGAACTCTCTCAAGTAAAACCTAAGGGATCTTCTACAGAGAAGAATGAAAGTAAGAAAGAAACTTCTTTGAAACGTCAAATGACAGCAGCTCAATACGGAGATCGAAAAGATGAGATCATTGGAGAGATCAGTAAAGAACGTTTGAAGCTTATGAATAAATATGGTGATAATTGGCAAGACGATGCATCATCAAAAGATCTTGAAAGATTAAGTAGTTTAGTTAGTCGTGTAAATAAATTGGGTGAGAATTTCAATCAGTTTGGTGATAAGTCAAAGAATTCTAGTGAGCACCAAATGACAGAGGTTCAAATGAGAGCTTATGCTACAGCTCGTGATCCCAAAGCGAAAGAGATTGCAAAATTAGAAGGAAAGAAATAAGGTACACATAAATTAATTCGTAGGATATAATTTTAGAGATTGTTTAGTATATTCAAACATGATTCGGTTACTAAGCAAAAGTTCGAAAATATGTACGATAACTTTTATAATAGAGTGAAAAATTACGTGATGAGCTTCTATATTCCAATAGTAGTCGCAATTCCGATAACACCTTTTGTGGGTTGGTTTGAGAAGTATGTGTTTGGTGACTGGGAATTTTTAAAATTCTTAGTTGTCTTGATGATTGTTGACACTCTAATGGGATTTCTACACCATATCAAGAAAAAAGATTTCAGCGTTGAAGGATTTGAAAAGATCTTAATTAAAGTCATTTGTTATGGATGTGCTTTAATTGTTGCTCATAACTTGAGTAGTTATAAGATACTTGGAGCTTCTATTGGTGGTTTTGAGTGGTTTAGAGTTACAATTTGCACAGCTTTGATAGTAAGAGAAGCCTTATCCATACTAAACAATATTCAAAAAGTTTATCCTAATGTATTACCACCGAGGATTCGTAAATATTTAAAGTATTATGACGAGACGGGTGAAATTAAAAAGAATTTGTAAAACAAAATAATTGGGAAGTCTATGGAAATGACAAGGCAAGAGTTTGATAAACTCGCAAAACAAAATAATTGGGAAGTCTATACTCAAAGACAGATATATCAATTTTCTCAAGATATATTGAAGAGTATCGATCCTATTGAACGTGAACATGGTGCGATTGATTATATTTCATTGAATCGCGTTACAGTAGTAAATGATGATTTAACGAAGTCAGTAGTATATTGGCGTGAACAACAAGTTGAATGGGATAAAGCTGAAGATGGCACCCTAATGAAAGCACGTTCAGGTGTTTACAAGGACACTCTAGCTAATCGAAAGAAAGGTATCGTTGGACAACGTTATGGTGGTAAGAAAGAAGAGACGCTAGAAGAGAAAGAGAAAAAATATGGATCTAAATCAACTAAAGAAGCTATAGATCGTGCTAAAAAAGATTCAAAACTTTCTGATGAAGAGTTGTCAATGAAGGTATCTGAGATCCGTGTAAGAGGTCCTAAGACAGATGAAGATTGGAGTCTTTTGCGTGAATATCGCGATCGTATAGCAAGAAGAGATAACAAGAGAAATCGACAAAAAGAAAATAATTAAAACATAATTGAAAAATGAGACTTTATAGATTTATAGATACAGATAAGAAAATTGATGCAACTGTCGTTACAGACGGTAGTTGCGATCAAAAACGAGTGTTTATCACAGAAATGCGTGGTATCGTACCTGCAGGTGGTTTGGCTGTTAATGAAGATGAACAAGCTGGTAGTGATGCACTTCTTGCACTTGGTTTTAATTGGCATGTAGGTCACGCTGTTATGCACGAAGAGTTGGTAGCTTTTGCAGAAAATAATGGTTTGACTTTGGAGATCAATCCTCAAGGTTTAAATGAACTAGTTGCAGTGAATGCTGAGTGGAATGGTGATGACGAATGTGTTTTGAAAATCACGACAACACTTCCTACTGTTAAGGATGTAAACATTCACTTCCCTAATTCAGTTAATTTGAATGAATCAGTTGGTCGTTATGGAGTGATTCGTGGTGATCGTAAAGATTTAGCCGCTTCATTAAATAAAAAGGAATCTATTTTAACATTCTCATTGGAAGATCTTGGTTTAGATGCAAAAGAAGATCTTAATATTGTAGTTACTGCTGAAAGTGGTATTCAGAAATTTGAGGTTACAGCAGAAATGGCTTAATTATGTTAAGACTTTTATTCAAGACAAATGAAGAAGAGCCAAAACAGTTGACTGTTATTACAGATGGTATTGACAGTCAACTGAATGTCTTTGTGACAGAAAATACTGTAGGTGATATCGATTATTTTGAATCACTAGGAATAGTGATTGAACCTGGTAGAATCTACAATATTGGATCGTTCAAAGAATGGGCTATGAACAATGCTCTTCAGCTTATTTCTTATCCAGAAGGGTTAAACGACGAAGCTCAAGTATTGGTAGATGTAGTAGAAGAATGGAAATACTTCCTTATTCCACAAAAAGAAACATTGGAATTTCCAAAGGAAGGTGATAGTATAGAAGCAGTTGTTACTTCTTATAAACAACTTTATGTAAATGGTAAGCCACAAGGGAATCAAACTGCATTAAGTGTTAAATTTCAAACAGAAGCACCTTTTACAGTTAGTGAAGGTGGAACAGTTACTATAAACGAAAATCCTTCTGATACCGTTAGAAACGGTAATTTAACAATTACTCAAGATGAAAGTGGTAAAACTTCAAATATTGTTCTTTCTCAAGAGGCTTCTATCATTACATATAACTATATACTTACAACTAATCCTTCTAGTTTGTCATTTATCAATACTGGTGAAACAAAATCGATAAATGTAACGTCAACTAAACAGAAGGTTATCAATGGTACTCCATCAGGAGAAACTATTAAAGCCCTTGTGACGGTAGAATTAGCAGGTGTTGGTTTTAGTTACGAAGAGACTGATAATGGTTATGATATTACTGTTACAGAAAATCCTGGTGAAACACAAAGAACAGGTACTTTGACGATCAATCAAACTGATGAAGGTGGTAAAAGTGTTAGTGTAAATTTAACTCAAGCTGCATCTGTCATCACTTATGATTATACATTGACAGCCACTCCTACATCACTTTCTTTTGCTAACACTGGTGAGACTAAATCTTTTTCAGTGGTTTCAACAAAACAAAAGAAACTAAATGGTAATGTTAGCGGTTCTGCAGTTGATGTAGCGTTTTCTTTTGAAGTAGCTGGTTCTGGTTTTTCAAAGAGTACAGGTAATAATGTTGTAGCAACAGAAAATACGACTGAATCTGAAAGAACAGGTGTAGTTACGATTACTCAATCTGAAAGTGATGAAGTTGATACGATTAATTTGTCACAAACTGCAGCAACAGTAACTTATGATTATACTTTAACAACAGATCCTACGTCTTTAAGTTTTGTAGCAGCAGGAGAGACAAAAGTTTTTGGTGTCACTTCTAACAAACAGAAGAAAGTAAATGGTAAAAATTCTGGATCACCGATAGTAGTAGACTATACAACTGTTGTTAGTGGTGAAGGTTTTACAAAAGGTTCTTCTGAATATTCAGTAATAGCAGCGGCCAATACAGGTGCTGAAAGAACAGGTCAAGCTGTTGTTACGGCAAATGAAGGTGGAAAGACAGCTACTATCACTTTAACTCAATTAGGGGTATAATAATTTTATCTATGAGTAGAAAAAGAAGCAATAACAAATCACAAAGGCCAGACTTAATAAAGAGTCTGGCCTCTCTCTCGTTTGAGGAGATCGAGGCATTGAATAAGACTGTACCGACATTGTTACAATCTAAACTTCAACAAATGGTATCTTCAAATGACGTTGAAGCGATCATGAAAGCAAACCTTTATCTTGATGCAAATTCAAGACAAAACAGTGAGATGAAAGCTGTCTTTTTCGACCCAAATGAGGCTAATCAAACTGGTCAAGGTTTCAAAGATCCTAGATATTATGGTTCTTTATCCTTCGAAACACTTCGAAGGATGGGAGATATTTTCATTATTCGAAGTGTTGTTAATACTCGTGTCGAACAAGTCCAAAATTTTCTACATTTTAGTCTTGATGAGCAAAAAGAAGGATTTACAATACGAAAGAAAAAAAGTCGTTTTGAAGATAAAACAACTGAACCTTCAAAAGAAGAACAGAGGAAAATTGAGTATATCATTGATTTCTTAGAAAGAGGTGGTATCAATGAAAAGTGGGACAAATTTGACACATTTCAAGATTTTGGGAGAAAGATTGTTTTTGATACTCTCACATTAGATCAATTAGCCTTTGAAATCGTTAGAGATAGAAGCTGGAACTTAAATAAGTTTCGAGCTGTAGACGCATCTTTGATACGACTACTAGACAGTGCTGATCCTAAAATGAGAGAAGAGTGGGAGAAATATCGTTTTAAAGGTTATCTACCTAGGTATTGTATGGTATTCAACGATATGATCCTACAGAATCCAACAACTAAAGAACATGTGATTTTTTATCCTTGGGAATTGGGTTATGGTATTCGAAATAAAAGCACTAATATTTATAAGAACGGTTATGGCACCTCTGAATTAGAAACTCTTGTAGAGATTATTACCTGGATATTATGGGGTATGCAATATAATGGTAATTTCTTTTCAAAAGGATCTCAACCAAAGGGCTTTATCAATGTGAAAAACAATAATATTGATAATACGACTCTAAATGAGTTTCGACAGGCTTGGACACAAACGATGCGTGGTGTTTCAAATTCTCACAGAGTTCCTATTATCAATGGAATTGATCTGGAATGGATTGATCTACAAAAGAATAACCGGGATATGGAGTTCAATGATTGGTTGAAATTCCTACTTATCATTACATGTTCGGTTTATCGTATTGATCCAACTGAGTTAGGTTTTCAATTCAAAGACCAAGCTCAAATCTTTGGACAAGATGGTCAAAGGGAAAGATTGAACCATAGTCGAGATAAAGGGTTAAAACCATTGTTAATTTTCTTACAGAATATTATCAACCATTATCTTATTGATGAGATTGATTCTGATTTTGAATTTGCTTTCACTGGTATTGAAATAGAAGATGAAGAAAAGCAAGTTGAACTTGATAAGAAAAAACTTGAAGGTGGTATGGTATCAATGGAAGATATTTTTAAAAAATATTCTGGTCGTGATTTTGATCCTGAAACCGATACGATTCTAAATCAAGTATATCAAACTGCAGCTCAAACAAAGCAGCAACAAGCAATGTACGGTGGTGAAGGTATGAATGAAGAGGTCGACAATCAAACAGTAGATGAAGAAGGAGAAGAAGAAAATCCTTTGGATTTCGAAGATGAAAATTATGAGAAGGCAATGGTTTCAAATCCAATCCTTGGTAGTGCTATGAAGTATATCAAAGAAAATTGGGGAGCTGGAAAATGAATCTCAGATATGTAAAAGGTTTGAAAGTAGAGAAGATGTCTGGAGTCAGTAATATCCAACATCATGTTAAAGATCCTATGGATTATCCTAAGGTTCAAGGTGGTTACGAAGGATTGGCACAAGTCATTTTCTCTACTCAAATGGATAATTTATTAATAGATTTAACTAAAGAAATGGTTAAACTCAAATCAAAGTTATGATTTTTACACCAGACGACATACAGAGATTGTTTACGATTGTAGATTATCGTCTAGCTAGGACTATCGCTGATATCTTAGGAAAAGAATTCTTAACTGACAACGATAAGAAAGTACTCGATGAATTTCATTTTGATTGGAAAGATCTAAAATTGATCCCTCCTTATTGGCAAGCATATTTATTTGGTAGGTTATCCGCTGTTTTAACGCCAAAACAATTACAAACCTTAAACTATACAGATATAAAACAATACACAGCTAGAAAACAATACAAACAACCTTCTAAAAGAGAATTATACGAATATCAAGCTGCAGCTACAAGAAGTTATTCTTATATCAAAGGAATGGGAGAAAGGGTAAAGAAAACCCTTTCGAATTCTGTTTCAGAGCAAGAGATAAAAAATCTTGTAGAAAATCGTCGAATAGAAGAACTTTCAACAATCAAAAGAGAACATGAATTAGGTGTTTTAGAAAAAAGATCAGTCCAAGGTATCGTAAGTAATATCGGTAATCAGTTGAAAGATTGGAATCGAGATTGGGGACGGATAGTCGAAACTGAGTTCCAAAACATTTATGAATTGGGGAATGCTCAAATGATAATCAATCAACATGGATTAGATGCAAGAGTATACAAAGAAGTTTATCCAGGAGCTTGTAGATATTGCCTAAATCTCTATACTACAGCAGGTGCAGGTTCAAAACCTAGAATCTTCAAATTATCAGAACTTATTCAAAACGGTGATAATATCGGTAGGAAGAGCAAGGATTGGAAACCTGTCATTGGAACAGTTCATCCATTTTGTTATGATGATAAAACAGAGGTTTTGACAAATGAAGGTTTTAAATTTTTTAAAGATCTTAACAAGACAGAATCTTTCCTGTCTATTAACTTAGAGACAGGTGATGCTGAATATGTAAAGGCAGTGAATTGGATCGATCAAGAGTATAAAGGGGATATGATTCTTAGAAAGCATAAGAGTTTTTCTCTCATGACTACTCCTAATCATAATCATGTCATTTCAAAGAGAAATGGTCCTTGGAAATTAATTCCTGAAGGATCTATTAACAAATGGAGTAATAAATTTTTAAGAACTATTCCGAATTGGAGTGGGGAATCTATCACTTCAATTCGATTTGGGAATCGGTCGTACGATAGTAAATTATTTTATCAGTTTTTAGGGTATTTTTTATCAGAAGGATCTACGATTGAGTATGACACAAGAAGAATACATATTTCTCAAAGTGAGAATAAATATCTTCAAAAAATCTTTGATTGTTGTGTAGAATTATTTCCACAAGCGAATAAATGTTCGAATTATATAGAGATTCGTTGTAGAAAAGGTATTGAAGATGATTTGTGGGAATATATGTGTCAATTCGGACACTCACATGAAAAATTTATACCATCTGAAGTGAAAGAAGCTGATAAAGAAGGTATCGAGATTTTTTTAGATGCTTTTAGAGAAGGTGATGGATCGATTCACAAAGGACGTAATTGGGATGGTTATCAATGTAAAGACAATAGGGTGTTTTCAACTTCTAGTCCTAGATTGGCTAGTGATTTAGGAGAATTGATGTTGAAAATAGGAAGAAGACCGTCATATAGGAATATGGGAAAAGTTGTTGTTTTTGATAAAAAAAGACAACAAACTTACACTTCTAAATATGATCAGATTTATATAGATGAATGCTTTAATACGACAGCGGTAAGCGAAGCTCTTCAACCTCAAATTATAAAGTACGATGGACGTATTTATGATGTTGAATTAGAGAAATATCATACATTGATCATAAGAAGAGAAGGTAAGGTATGTGTATCAGGGAATTGTAGATGTGGTACTCGTTATATTCCAGATGATTATGTTTGGGATGATAAATTACAAACATTCGTTCCACCTAAAGATTATAAATCTAAGGTCGAGAGAAAATCAAAGGTAACAATAATGGTTGGGGATAAAAAATTTTTAGTATGAGTCAATTTTACAGTGGTTATACAGAAATACAGACCTTTGATGGTCCTAAATGGATAAAAGATATAAAAGTTGGTGACTTGGTTTTAACTCATAAAAATAGATACAAAAAAGTAAAATCAATCAACAAATCTTTGATCTTAGATTTCAATCAAGAAATCTTTGATCTTTATTTTGTTTTTGAAGACGATGTAAAGATCAAAGAAGAAGGGATTCATAGGATTCACGAAAGTAGTAAAATTATTTTAGCTAATGGTAGGTCTTTAGAAGTAAGTAAAATTAAACCTAATATGCTCCTACAATTAAGAAAAAATCAACGAGGTAAAGTCTCTTCTATTTTAAAAATACCAAAGGAAAATTTTCCGGATTTTTCTTATTCTATTGAAATAGAAAGTGATCATAGTTATTACGCGGATAATGTTTGTGTAAACGATTGAAAAGTTCGTATATTTAGTGCAAAAATTATAACAAAGTTAGTCATGGATATCAAAAGTTTATTCGGACTTCAGTCTAAGGCTGAAAAGATCCAAAAGTATAGAGATAATTTAAGACAACTTCACCTTCTAGATAAAGAGATTGATCAATTAGGAGAGAACTTTTCACTTCAAAAAGCTCAGTTAAATGATCTTTCTAATGGTGATGTTGAGTTGTTTGAAAAGGCTCAAAATCGTTTTAATGCATTCTTAAAACAACAATCTCAAGATCTTCAAAATGTTTATAAGAGAAAAACGAAAATTGAAAAATCTTTAGCTTCTCTTGAAGAAGACCTTGAAATCGCTGATGTTTTGAAAGATATTAAGACCTTAGATTCAATGAGACAAAGTTGGATGAAAGGTCTGATTAAAAAATCTATATATATAGACCTTTTAAAAGCCAAACAAGGTGGTAAAGTGAGATATGCGGATATACTTGTTTGGAGAGGTTTTAAGTTGTTAATCTTACAAAGAGCTGGTGAAAGCGGAAGTTATTCAGAAGATTGGTGTATTCCTGGTGGTCATGTCGATGCAGGAGAGGATTTTCGCACTGCAGCAAGACGTGAGTTGTTTGAAGAAACAGGTATTGATACAGACGATAATTTGTTAACTGAAGTAGGTGTTTATGATAATGGTGATGTTGAAATCCATTACTTTATGACTTATTTAGATGAGTTCTCACCTTCGTTAATTGTTGTCGATGGATTTGAAGAAATTGGAAGTGCTTGGATAGATCCTGCAACTGAAATCGATGATTATAAGTTTATCTTTGATATGAAAGATAATATTAAAAAGATCCTAGGTTTACCAGTAGAAGATGTAGAGGTTAAAGCCAAAACTCCTATATTTACCGAAGTCGTGGATTTGGCGAAAAGCATGGTCGAAGGTAAGATTTCTGAAAAGATTTTCAAGGCTTTTTGTGAGAAGCATAAAGAAGAAATTTCTAAAGCAGGTAACAAGAATTATTTCTCTCATAAAGAAAGAAAAGATCTTGCTAAGAAAGGAGAAGCAATGCCAAACGGTAAATATCCTATTCGTAATAGTCAAGATTTAAAAGATGCGATTAGGCTTGTAGGTGCTTCTGATATGCCAGAGAGTGAGGTTAAAGCATGGATTCGTAAGAGAGCAAAGGAATTAGGTCTTGAGAAAGAATTACCTGAAAGTTGGGATGAGGTGGAAAAAACAATGAATACGGAAGACTCACAAGTTCTTTCAAAAGAAAGTCTCGATCCTAAAACAAAAGGACCTCAAGGTAGTGGTGTTGGTGAGATCGAAAAATCAATAGATTTCAAAGGTGCAAGAAAAAAGAAAGAAGAAAAATGGAATGCAGAATCTTCTAAGGCAGTTGTAGAAGAAGATCCAGATCCAGAACTTATGACTATTTGGGGAAGTTTTAATACAAATTTTTCTGGGACAAAAATAGGTATTGATCGTTTTGCAGATTTTTTAGCTACATTTCGAAAAACGATTTTTGAAATAGGTGGGGAAGTTGAATTGGTTTTAAAGACCAAGGATTTTGGTGAGCAAAATTGGATGTTTAATGATAAGAAAGGTGTTTTTAGATTGGATGCAATTTCAAAAGTAGAAGATGTGAGAAAATCTCAAATTGATAATCTTTCAAAATTTCAGGAAAATGATCTTATCATTCGTTTTAATGATCAAGATGATCTTCAAATGTTTAAATCTGTTGTACAAGATTGGAATAATGAAGGTAAGATAAACATCCAAAGTATAAGTGGAGGTGATAAGAATGAATTAGAAAAGGCTGAAAAACAAGAAAAGAAAGTATTCAACGAATACTTGAATTTCATTGAAGGAGCAAAAACTCGATTGAAAAATATTCATTGGGGAGAAGAAGATAATTCTAAACACGTCTATCTTGATGATCTCTCAGAAGAAGTCGGAGAATTTGAAGATAAGATCGCTGAAGCTGGACAAGCTGGATTTGGTAGGTTTAAAGATGGAGAGATCCAAGGAGATAAAGTCGAAGAAGATGATCCGGTGAAGATTTGTCAAATGATATTTGATCGTACTATTGAATTCAGGAAAGAACTTGAGGGTAAAGATGAGTATAATGGTGAAATATCTTGGATAGATGATTTTCTCGCCTCTCTAAAACAGAGTAAATACCGTCTACAAATGCACTGATTTTGTTAGTTTCTAAAGAGGGAGAATCAACTCCCTCTTTTTATTGAAAAGAGTATGAGTCAATTGATTGATAAATTGAAAAAGTTAGGAGCTTCTTCTTTAGAAATTGAAGCGATTATTTATTCAGACGACATAAATAAATCTTTGAGTGAGTTTTATAAGAAATCTTTAGAAGAAGATTTGTTTAAAGCTAAAGCTGCGGTTGGCGAGATTCGAGAGTGGAAAGGGATTAAATATCAAAAACAAGCTGACGGAAGTTGGAAACTAGCTAAAGGTCAAAAAAGAACTAAGGTTTATGCTTATAAGGAATTAAAAGAATTTGGTACTAATTATTCTTCTTTCGAAGGTAAACCAAAACAAGCCATTGATTTTCTTTTAAAGGAAAAGAAGGGTCAAGTTATTGGCGCTTGGGAGAGAAGAGGTTTAGGTAAGATTGATATTGTTTGGGGAGATGATATCAAAGGGATTCGTCATATTAGGAAGAGACATTTTATCGAACAAGATGATTTTGAATCTCTTGAAGAAATGTCAGATATTATTTCTGATGTTTTGAAACATGGTCGTATTGGAAATTTTTACGAAAACAACTCTAAAGTTAACATTCACAAAGATAAATATAGAGTTGTATTAATGAGAACTGTGGTCTATGACGAAGAAGACAACTTTAGGGACAAGATCTGGGTATTAACTTCTTTCGACTATAGCAGACCTAAGGAAGATAAAATAAGAAAAAGCTCGATCGTACTTAATGGACCTGACGATTCTAATGATATGGACTCAGCAAGGCACAATCCCTTTATAAGCTCCATCGCTTTTTCTGAGCGTAAAGATATATTAAAAAAGTCATTGGAGCAACATTTGATGAAAACTTTTTCTCAACAAAAGGACAATATTTTAAGTTAAAGACGTTTTATTCTTGAAAATGTTTGTTCGTTTAAATTTAATCTATATCTTTACCTCGAAAATGTATATAACATTTTAATTCGTAAATTCGTTAGGAAATGAAAAAGAATATATGTATAACAGTTTTGACTGTTTTCAGTTTGGTCTTGATTTAGATATAGATTTTGAAAAGTCTTCAAAACAAAAAGATTTTTCTAAAGAAGAACGTTATAAGAATATGACGTTCTCTGGTCTTGCATCTGATAAGACAGAAGATGCTGAGGATGAAGTTCTTGATCCTAATGGTTTTATTTACGATCGTTTCCTAAAATCAGGATTATTTAACCTTGATCATCTTCCTACACGAAGTCCAATCAACAAAAGTCGATTTTGGATTGGTGAGCCTTTGGAAGCTAAAGTAAGAGATGGAAAATTTTTTGTGAAAGGAAAACTTTGGGAGAACTCTCCAGAAGCTAGAGCTTTTTGGGATAAAGCAATAGAAATGAAAGAATCGGGTTCAACAAGAAAACCTGGTATGTCTGTAGAAGGCAAAGCATTGGCTCGTGATCCTAAGAATCCAAAGAGAGTTACAAAAGCACTCATTACCAACATAGCATTGACATTTACTCCGGTAAATCCATCAACTTACGTTGATATCACTAAAAGTATGAAATCAAGGGATATTGATTTTAATAGTCCTAAGGATTTTCAAACTCAAGCGATTTTATTGGAGTATAATTCTAACGGTAAAGTCATTCAAATCGATAGAGATTTTAAGATTTCTGTAAAGGATAGTCCATCTTTTCAAGTTGAACAATTTTGGGATCTTTATAAAGGATTTCAAAAGGGGTTCATATCTAAGAAGGTTTTAGATGACTTTTTGAAAAAATCTGGAAGAATAATTTTGTAAATTCGAAAATAGAAAACTATTTTTACGAAAAATAAAATCAAGTTAAATTATGAAAGCAGAATGGAAGAACTCATCCATAGTTAAAGCTCTTTTAAATGGAGGTTTTGACGAAGAGTATATAGAGAAAGCCATTGAGAATGGTGATATCATACTTGAGAAGTCTAAAACTGAAAAAGAAATGGAGCATTCTAAAGAGGATGAAGAAAAGAATGTCGTAGACGACGAAAAGCATATTGAAGATTTGGAAGAAGACGAGGACAAAGATGATGACGATATCGAAGATCTCGACGAGGACATTGAAGAAAAAGGTAAGAAGAAGAAGAAATCTAAAGAAAAAGTTGAAAAAAGTTTCAACAGAGATCTTATGAAATCTTTCGGTTTTGAAATGAAAGAGGCTTTTAAAGAGGCTATCAAGGAGGAGATAGAACCTCTTAGGAAATCTATTGAAGCGATCGGTGCTCAACCAACTCCTTTTAGAAGTGAAGGTCTTGATAACGCTACTTTCTTGCAAAAATCTATCGGCACTATGAAAGACGATAACGGTAAGATTACTGTAAATATTGTAAAACAACGGCCTTTAGCACGTACTCTTATTGAAAAAGCTATTGATTCAGTTCAAGACGATGAAGTTTTGATGAAATCAATTGGTGACGATGTTTTTGCATATTTAACCAATCCTGAAGCTGAGACTGTAGGTGAGAATCTTGCTCGTTATATGTATGACAGTAAAAACGTCAAGTTCGTGCGTTAATTCGTGAATAAATCTATTAAAATTATATAGGATGGAACTTTATGATTATACAGGTGGTGCAGTTTCCGGTATGTTGGAAGACATTGATGCTGCAGAGATCCTAAAAGCAATGGAAGCCGGTTTAAAGACTGGTATGCAATATGATAACCAGATCAATAATGGTGGTGGTTTGAAGGT
>OGCZ01000059.1_pt1 | contig 112866 bp, 108 predicted proteins | sample 1570211 | NCBI WGS metagenome assembly OGCZ01 (sample SAMEA2582158, study PRJEB24529) | metagenome | biome: Human gut stool | place: China | collected 2011 | reverse complement strand
TAGAGTAGCTGACTACGGATCAGCCGGTTACAGGTTTGAATCCTGTCGCGATCACCAAAATCCTCTGCATTTTTTGTGGAGGATTTTGTTTTTTACCCCATTCCATCGAAGAAATCCGGCATCACGAGAAAGAAAATTAAACGGTCGTTTTACCACAAATGACTGCAACTTTTGCATAAATCAAGCGGTTGTGTTATCTAAATCGAGCGGTCATTTCGGCCCAGTCCGATATTTTAAATCAAACGACCGTATAATTATGTACAATCAATAGGATGTTTTATAAAAACACTTTAATAGTTATTTTCAAACATCAAGAAGTTTATTTTCAAACATTGGGAAGTTTAAAGAGTGCATGGCAACATATGTTGAAACATGCACTTTCATCTTCACCTTTTGCTCGAAAGCACTATAAACAAGTGGATACAGGATGAAGGAAAAGCGTTTCACTTTTATACTACATTAGGTTATCAAATATGCTATTAGGTTATCGGATTTTGCTATTAGCTAATCAAATTATGCTAATAGCAAAAAAATAGAAAGAACTAAAAAATCCCCCTTCACCTTGTATCTGCCTGTTCATGGGAGACATGACAAAAAGGTGAAGGAGGAATACCTATTTATAAAATGTATGGAGAATCGATACTTCTCAGTATATCAGATCAGCATTTAATATTCAGTTCGTTCAAGACTTTACGTATTGCCTCAAATGTCGTAATTCGAGTCGGAACCAACGGCAATCGAAGTTTATTTTCAATCATCCCCATTGCATTCAGCATAGATTTTACTCCTGCCGGATTTCCATCCACAAACAAAAGATCAAATAGCTCAGTAAATCGATGATGAATAGTGAGTGCATTAGCAAAATCACCTTGAAGCGCCAAACGTGTCATACGACTGAATTCACGCGGGAAAGCATTGCCGATTACAGAGATCACTCCAACAGCTCCCAAGGTTATTAATGGAAAAGTAATACCATCATCACCGGAAATAACATTGAAATTATCCGGTTTATTCTTGATAATGTCATCCATTTGAGTAATATTACCGGAAGCTTCTTTAATAGCGATTACATTACTAAAATTACGGGCAATGCGCAAGGTTGTCTCAGCAGTCATATTTACTCCTGTACGCCCCGGCACATTATATAGCACGATAGGAAGTTCCGTAGCTTCCGATATGGCTTTATAATGCTGATAAATTCCCTCTTGCGATGGCTTATTATAATATGGCACTACAGACAATATAGCGTCAACTCCTGTAAAATCGTCATTTTTCAATGTTTCTACTATTGCGCGTGTATTGTTACCGCCTACACCCAGCAAAATAGGAATTCTTCCGTTAACGCGGTCAATCACCATCTTTTTGATGGTTTTCTTCTCTTCCTCGGTAAGAGTCGGTGTTTCGGCTGTAGTCCCCAGCACACACAAGAAATCCGCATTATTCTGCAATAGATAGTCTACCAAACGCATCAACGCATCATAATCAACGCTTTCATCCTCTTTGAAAGGAGTAATCAGTGCTACCCCCATTCCTTTCAATTTAGTCTGTATCATGAGTTTTAATTATAATCTCTAATTTTATTAGGCGCAAAAGTACGAATATTTTTCATATCTTACGATATAAGTTTCAGAAATTCGTCCTCGCTTAGTATGGTTACTCCAAGTTTTTTTGCTTTTTCCAGTTTGGCTGGCCCCATATTGTCACCGGCAAGGATAAAACTGGTCTTAGCAGAGATACTTCCCACATTCTTACCGCCATTTTTCTCAATAAGGTCTTTATATTCGTCCCGTGAATGATGCGTAAATACGCCGCTGATCACAATAGACTGACCGGCTAATTTATCCGTATATCCACTCATATCTTCTTCTGTACGATAGAGCTGTAACCCAGCCTCTTTTAACCTGCCAACTAACTCTCGGTTAGACTCATTTGAGAAATACAGAAGAATGCTTCGCGCTATTTTTTCCCCGATTTCATCGATACTTATCAGCTTTTCAAGGTCAGCCTGTTGCAGCTCGTCAATGCCTCCGAACGACTTGGCTATTTTCTTTGCTACCGTCTCGCCAACAAACCGAATTCCCAAAGCAAAGATGACGCGTTCAAAAGGAACTGTCTTACTCTGCTCAATCCCCGTAATAATATTCTCAGCAGATTTTTCTCCCATACGATCCAACCCTTTGATATCATCGGCTTTCAATTCATACAAATCCGCCGTATTATGAATCAATCCTAAACGATAGAACATATCCACCGTTTCAGGACCCAACCCATCAATATTCATGGCTTTCCGACTAATAAAATGCTCTATTCTACCTTTAATCTGAGGGGGACATGCAGTTTCATTAGGACAATAATGGGCAGCTTCGCCTTCATATCTAATTAATTTGCTGCCACATTCGGGGCAATTGGTAATAAACCTGACCTTCTCACCAAGCATAAAGCTACGGGCATCTTTATCCACTCCTGTAATTTTAGGAATGATCTCGCCACCTTTTTCTACATAAACCATATCTCCGATATGCAAATCAAGCCCTTCAATAATATCCGCATTATGCAATGAAGCACGTTTGACAATCGTTCCGGATAGCTGAACAGCATCTAAGTTGGCAACAGGAGTTACAGCGCCTGTTCTGCCTACCTGATAAGTTACCATATTCAATCGTGTCAATGCACGTTCTGCCTGAAATTTATAGGCAATTGCCCATCTGGGTGATTTCGCCGTAAAACCAAGATTCTTTTGTTGTCTCAGACTATTTACCTTCAAAACGATTCCATCAGTAGCTACAGGCAGATTCTTTCGTTCTACATCCCAATGATTGATAAATTCAAAAACCTCTTCCAACGTCTGGCATTTACGCGTCAAATCAGAGATTTTAAATCCCCATTTTGCGGCTTCCTGAAGATTTTCATAATGTCCGTCACAAGGCAGATTATCTCCCAAAAGATAATATAAATACGCATCCAGCTTGCGAGAAGCTACAATAGAAGAATTCTGAAGCTTCAATGTTCCTGAGGCTGCATTTCTCGGATTAGCGAAAAGCGGCTCCTCACGTGCTTCTTTTTCGCGGTTCAACTCCTCAAACACTTCCCAGGGCATAAGAATTTCCCCACGAATCTCAAAAGAAGAAGGATAATTGTCACCATGGAGCACAAGTGGAATAGAACGGATTGTCTTTACATTATCTGTCACATCATCGCCCTTTTCTCCATCTCCGCGTGTAACGGCACGAACCAGTTTTCCATCTTCGTAGGTCAGAGAAATGGAAGTACCATCATATTTCATCTCACAGCAAATCTCAAAATCCTCATTCAACGCTTTTCGTACACGCTCATAAAAATCTGTAACTTCGCTTTCAGAGTACGTATTTGCCAAAGACAACATAGGGTATTTATGCGCAACCTGCGTGAAATTCTTGCTAATGTCACTGCCGACACGCATAGTGGGCGAATTTTCATCTTTATATTCCGGATGTGCCAGCTCCAGATCCTGGAGTTCACGCATCTTATCATCAAACTCCTTATCTGAAATTTCGGGAGCATTCAAAACGTAATAATTATAGTTATGCCGATGAAGTTCAGCACGCAATTCCTCTATTTTTTCCTTTATATCCATATTTCTTCGATTGTTTAAGGCAAAAATACAGGTTTATCTTTGAATATTTGTACTTTTGCGAAAAATTATAAAGATTATGCGTATTGACATTATAACAGTTTTACCCGAGATGATTGAAGGCTTCTTCAATTGTTCCATCATGAAACGAGCTCAGGATAAGGGACTTGCAGAAATACATATCCACAATCTGCGCGATTATACCGAAGACAAATATCGTCGTGTCGATGATTATCCTTTTGGCGGATTCGCCGGCATGGTCATGAAGATAGAGCCTATCGAACGCTGCATTAACGCTCTGAAGGCTGAACGCGACTATGATGAAGTGATTTTTACGACCCCCGACGGAGAACAGTTCAATCAGCCAATGGCCAACAGCCTTTCTTTGGCCCAAAACCTGATTATCCTTTGCGGACATTTCAAAGGTATTGATTATCGTATCCGTGAACACCTGATCACCAAAGAAATCAGTATCGGAGATTATGTGCTGACAGGAGGCGAACTGGCAGCAGCAGTCATGGCGGACGCAATTGTCCGTATCATCCCCGGAGTGATTTCAGATGAACAGTCGGCACTTTCTGATTCTTTTCAGGATAATCTGTTGGCGGCACCTGTATATACTCGTCCTGCCGACTATAAAGGCTGGAAAGTACCCGATATTTTGTTATCCGGGCATGAAGCAAAAATAAAAGAATGGGAGCTACAGCAATCTTTAGAACGAACCAAAAAACTTCGCCCTGACTTACTGGAAGACTAAAAATATATGTAAATAAAAACGACGGTAAAATTCTCATATTTTTCACCGTCGTTTTTATTTATGTTCTATAAGAAAGACAAATCTGTTATTTTACTCTTCGCACTGGGAATCTCTTTTCATCTATCATTCCGGTACTGATTTTATTCAGTATACTTAAAAAGTAAAATAGCATTTTTCTTTCGTATTATATGCGAAGGGTTATTGTATGTTTTCAATTATACCTCAAGCGCACCAATAATTTCTTTTACTGACTTACATCCGTGTCTTTCCAAGTAATTATTTATACCATCTTCAACTTTGATTGTAACAGCCGGATCTATAAAATTTGCCGTACCAATCTGGATCGCAGAAGCACCGGCAAGCATGAACTCAACAGCATCTTTCCAGTTCATAATACCTCCCAAGCCTATGACAGGAATATTTACCGCCTTTGCAACTTGCCAAACCATACGCAAGGCAATCGGTTTCACAGCAGCACCGGACATTCCTCCTGTCACAGTTGACAGAATAGGACGTTTACGTTCCGCATCAATAGCCATTCCCAGCAATGTATTGATTAATGATACACTATCCGCACCACTTTCTTCTGCTGCACGGGCAATTTCTGTGATATCAGTAACGTTCGGAGAGAGTTTAACTATAAGTGTCTTTTTGTAAGCTGCACGTACCGCTTTTACTACTTCAGAAGCACCTTTTGCTGACACACCAAAAGCCATACCTCCTTGCTTTACATTAGGGCACGAGATATTTAGTTCTATAGCAGGAATTTTGTCAAGTTCATTAATGATCTCTGCAGTTTTCACATAATCCTCAATAGCAGACCCCGACACGTTTACAATCATATTCGTTTGAATGTCTTTTATACGAGGATATATCTGTTCCACAAAGTAGTCAACTCCCTTATTTTGCAGTCCTACAGCGTTTAACATACCGGAAGGAGTCTCTGCCATACGAGGATATGGGTTACCTTCACGTTTGTGAAGAGTAGTGCCTTTTACAATAATACCGCCTATTCGCGCTATATCAATGAAATCCGAGAACTCTTCACCATATCCAAATGTACCAGATGCAGTCATCACCGGGTTCTTCATCTGCAATTCACCAATGTTTACACTTAAATCTGCCATAGTAGTTTATTTATATTAAAAACAGGACCTTCTTTACATACACACAAATGTCCTTCTGTCGTATTTTCCACACAACAGAGACATGCTCCAATTCCACAAGCCATTGTATTTTCCAAAGAAACTTCACATTCTATCTGATTACTTTTGGCATATTTTGCCACAGCCATCATCATCGGTTTAGGACCACAAGTATAAATCTGCTCAAAATGTACCTGATTTAATATAGAATGCTGGGTGACGTATCCTTTTTCTCCGTGACTTCCGTCTTCTGTAGTAGTATATACCTCTCCATATTTAGCAAATTCTTCCAACTGCAACAAGTCTTTATTGCTACGAGCCCCTAAAAGGAAGGTAGGTTTATGACCATTTTTCGCCAATTGTTCACCTAAATATAACATAGGGGCTGTTCCGACACCTCCGCCCACAAGCAAAAGCTTATCAGAAGGCTTTTGAGGCATTGTATAGCCATTCCCCAAAGGAAGTACTACGTTGATCACATCGCCCGAATTTACTTCTGCTAAACGTCTTGTTCCGTCTCCAATCAACTGAATAAGGAACCACACTTCGTTTTGTCGCTTGTCTACAAAATTAATAGAAATAGGACGGCGTAAAAATGTAGTAGATGAACCGTCCACCCGAAGTTCGGCAAACTGCCCCGGCAACATCTCGGGCAGCAATGACTGAGAAGTCAATTTCAGCAATACATAGTTTGCATTCAATCTGATATTCTCAGTAACTGTCAGATCTAAAATAAATTTCTTCATGTATGGATATAAAAGTATAAATTCGTATTCCGGTGCAAAGATACAGGAATTTGCTCAAACCACCGATTTTACCTCTCATTTTTCAGGTCGAAAGGTTTCATAAGTATTATCATCAAAGAATATTCTTATTTCAGTGATTTTTCTGGCAGGCTTTTCTATGTACCTAATCTCCTGTTTTACAATCTCTTTAGGTGCATTTTCGGCTGTTCTTAATGCCATTTCCTTGCGATTTTCCGGATTAATCGTCTCTTTGGACGGATTTACAGGATTCTCATCAAACAAAGAAGGCTGATAATCTCCATTGGAAGAAACTGCAGAAGCATCTTCTGCAGATGCTATCATTTCGCCTTTACCATAAAGCAACCATTCAAGATTTACATAATTATAGGTCTGATGTACCTTCATTACAACCTCCAAGCTTGGTTTATTCCGATCATTCAAAATATGCGAGAGAGTAGATTGCTGGACTCCAATTGTCTCAGCAAAAACTCTTGGAGGAACTTTTTCTCTCTCCATTATCATTCTAATTCTGTCTTTTATCTCCATACAGCTTCTTTCTTGTTACAATTGTATGTATTAAACGTTGGTTTCACAAAAATACTAATAACCACTACGGATATACAAAGGTAAATATTACAAATCACAAATGCAAATTACAAGTATAAAAACAACAATATTACAAATGTGTGATCATTATCACAATTAGACTAATATGTTTGTAAAACACAAAATAAAACATAAATTACAATGATATTTTAGATTTAACAAAACAATATATTGTGTTGATTTACAACATTATATATACAGATAAGAAATAAGTAAATACAATATTCACAAAAATATGCTTCACTCAAACAGTAATTTTAGAGCTATAATTCAATATTAGAGTATATTTATATGGTATACAATGATATAACATATAAAAAACAAATTGTTAACCACTCTCCTATTACATTTATAAACTGTATATTACTACTGTAAAACAATCAGTATACTTTTGTGATTCAGCTAGATTGATCACATTTATAATCTATTCACAGATATAAACTTCACAAACAAACAGGCATGATTACACAAACGTAAATATCAATAGTTGCAAAAACAATAAATCAAGGAATAAAATGCATTATTTACTTATGTATATTGAGAACTCTTCAAATCTTCTTTTACATTTTCTTCTGAAGTACCTCGCAAATCGTAAATCCTTGCCATATTTTCGCACATTCAGTCGATCAATTGTTTTTTTTCAATTCTAGAAGCTCTAAAATTGAATTAAACACCTGTATTATAATAAATTACACCTATTTTATCAATACCCAAATTAAGATCAACTAGAAAAATAACAGCAAAATATCCCAATTATCCCACAAATTATCAAAATGACATTTTATCAATTCAGGAAAAGAAAGATGATCTTTCCAATTTATGCAAAACCATTTATGCTAATACGATTTGCCATTCTATATTTATAGTCTGAATTAAATCAGATTTTTTCAATTTTGAAAATGAATATAACATAACCTCAAAAACTAGAAAAGAGAGAAATTACCAAAATTGAACTTAAAGAAGAGAAGCAAAAGATCTTCAAATTCCTTTCCATTCATAAAAGTCAGGAAAAAGAGAACAACAGATCCATTGTAAAATATTCGTCTATAAAAGAAGATTTGGTTATGAGTCTGACACAACTAATTTGCAGTATATAAAGAAGGCATATACTTAATCTGTTTTACAGTAAAAGTATATGCCTTTTGTTTATTTAGAGTATTCAGTTTTCCTAATGCAAAATTTTAAACACTAATTCACGAAGAATATCTCCGTCAGACATTGAACTATTTTTCACTCCTTTTGATTTTGCATCGGCATATCGTATTTCACCAACAATCTGCATTGTCTTTACTCCACTATATTTGCGCATCGCAATTGAGTAATCCCGAGCTTGCCAAGTAGTTCTTAGCCCTAGCATATTAGCAATACCCTGCTCCGATTTATCAGGCGCATAATATGCTAACATCAAGTTTGAATAAAAGCTGAACAACAAAGACAATGTCATTTGAATTGGATTCGTTTTGGGATTTTCCTCAAAGTATTTTATTATTTTATTTGCTTTCAGAATATCTTTTTCAACCAGAGCACTCCGCAATTCAAAGTTATTATAATCTTTGCTTATGCCTATGTTCTTCTCAATTTGTTCGGGAGTTACACGTTTCTGTCCCGTAGGCAAAGTGATAATCAGCTTTTCTAATTCACCTGTCAAACGACTTAAATCCGAGCCGACAAAATCAGCCAACATAGCTGTTGCCTTAGGTTCCATATCTATTCCTTTTCTCTTCATGTAGGAAGCAATAAAGGCCGGAAGCTGGGCATCTTTTATCTTCTTAGACTCGAACAAAACACCAGTCTTTTCTACTTCAGCTGCCAACTTTTTCCTACGATCCAATGTTCCATGCTTATGGCATATCACCAAAATAGTGGAATGAAGCGGTTTCTGAAGATAGTACGATAATTCTTCGATGTTCCGGACCGCTTGCGCTTCTTTGACTACCACCACTTGGTGTTCGGACATCATAGGATAGCGTTTGGCAGCATTTATGATTGTCGCTACATCCACATCAGCACCGTACACTACAGTCAGGTTGAACTCTTTTTCCGTTTCGTTCAAGACATTATCAGTAATGTAATCGGCAATCAAATCGATATAATACGATTCTTCTCCCATCAAATAGTAGATGGGACGATACTGCTTTGCCCTCAGTTCTTTGAGGATGTCATCACAGGTCAGCTCTTGTTTTGCCATATATATTTTTTAGAAAGACCGGCAGTTACCAGTCGAATTTCAAGTGTTTTACAGTTTTCTTTGCATCAATAATCATACGCAGAGAAGCGATACCAATCTCAACATGCTCTTCTACATAGTTCTTGGTAACCAGATTATCGCTTTTATCAGTTTTCACTCCATCCGGAGTCATAGGCTGGTCAGATACCAATAACAATGCTCCTGTCGGAATATGATTGGCAAAGCCACAGCTGAACAAAGTGGCCGTTTCCATATCAACCGCCATCGCACGTGTCTTTTTCAGATACTCCTTGAATGCTTCGTCATGCTCCCAAATACGGCGATTGGTGGTGTAGACAGTACCCGTCCAATAATCACGGCCATAGTCACGAATGGACGAAGAAACAGCACGCTGCAACATAAATGCAGGCAAAGCGGGAACTTCAGGTGGAAAATAATCATTGGATGTTCCTTCACCACGAATAGCGGCAATAGGAAGGATTAAATCGCCAATTTGATTTTTCTTGTCGATACCACCACATTTACCTAAAAATAAGCAGGCTTTCGGATGAATAGCTCCTAATAAATCCATGATAATAGCGGCATTAGGGCTTCCCATACCGAAATTGATCATTGTAATGCCTTCGGCTGTAGCGGAAATCATATTGGCATCTCTACCCAAAATAGGAACATCAAACTGATTTGCGAAAATCTCTACGTACTTGTTGAAGTTAGTCAACAGAATATACTCTCCAAAATCTTCCAGGTTACGTTTTGTGTAACGGGGCAGCCAATTAGCTACGATTTCTTCTTTCGTTTTCATAATTATCTATTAAATTTGTGGTTCCAATAATGGAAACCGTTATTTAACTTACAAAAATAATAAATGTTATCGTTAAACCTACCAGTATTCGACACTAAAATAAACGTACGAAACGGAAAAAATGTAATTTTCGACGTGATTCGCAAACGATATGTCGCACTTACCCCGGAAGAATGGGTACGGCAACACTTTGTTCACTTTCTTATTGCGCACAAAGGATATCCGAACGCACTCCTTGCTAACGAAGTAATGGTTAAGCTGAACGGCACAACTAAAAGATGTGATACAGTACTTTACCGGAGAGACCTTTCAGCACGAATGATCGTAGAATACAAAGCTCCGCACATCGAGATCACACAAGCGGTATTCGATCAGATAACCCGCTATAATATGGTATTGAAAGTTGACTATCTGATAGTAAGTAATGGAATGCAGCATTATTGTTGCCGGATGGATTACGCCCATCAGAGCTATACCTTTCTTCAGGATATTCCCGATTATAACGCGCTATAAAGATAGTGTCACTATAAGGTCAGGATACTTACACTATACCACACACATAGTGTAAGTATCCCAAGCACATAGTGACACCATCTTTTTCTTGTCTCCGAAAGCTTTTCAATCGATATTCTTTTTTTACATATCTGTGTTTTTTTTCACATCATCATTTTTCTTCCTGCTAAACTTCTCTTGCAGTTTCTGCATCAATTCATAGAAATTAGGAATATAGACTGTCGCTAATAAAGTATTCATCGCCATACCGAAAACAACCGCAGTACCCAACGCTATACGGCTCTGCGCACCAGCCCCGGTAGCAAACAGCAAAGGCATTACTCCCAATACAAAAGCAAAAGAAGTCATCAAGATCGGACGTAAGCGGACATGTCCTGCTTCGTATGCAGCCTCACGAATTGAGTTTCCTTCAGCACGGAAATCACGGGCAAACTCTACAATCAGAATACCATTCTTTGCCGAAAGTGCAACAAGCAGGATAATACCAATTTGTGTATATACGCTGACCGGAGTTCCCATTATCATACATCCTATCATTGCTCCCAACAAGGCCACCGGCAAACCTATCACGGCAGCCACCGGACTGGTCCAGCTTTCATATTGCGCAGCCAAAACAAGGAATGCTACAATCAAGGCCATGACCAGAACAATGGTGGTCGTATTTCCCGCCTGTGTTTCCTGATAGGCAACTGACGTCCATTCATAGCCAAATTCATCTCCCAGCTGTTCTTTAAACAAAGTTTCCATTTCTTGAATAGCCTGTCCGGAACTGCTTCCGGGCGCTACATTACAAGTCAAGGCAGCTGTTGAATACATATTGTAACGATTGATCTGATCCTGTCCCAACTGCTCTTCCACTTTGGTGAAAGAAGAAAGGGGGACCATCTCTCCTGCCGAATTAGCCACACTGAGTTTTAAGACATCATCAATGACGCGTTGTGCCTGATCACGCGCTTCGATCTTCACCTGATAAATATGACCGAATTCAACGAAATCATTAACGTATGCCGCCCCCATATAATAGCTTAATGTAGAAAATACATCATTCAGAGCAATGCCCATAAATTGCACCTTATCACGATCGATATTCAGAAAATATTGAGGGACATTTGCCTGATACTGACTGGATACAGAAGCTAAGGCCGGTTTGGAATGAGAAGAAGCAAGCAATGCGTCAATAGCCTGCTGCATTTCTGTCGGTCCCAGATTTCTCCGGTCTTCCAATTGAAGTTGCAAGCCACCGGAAGCACCCAATCCTGGAATAGCCGGAGGAACCATAGCAAATGCTTGTCCTGCCTGTATCTCCATATACGCTTCGCCATTAAAACGGTCGACAACGGCAGCAGCCGTATGCTCCTTCCCTTTCCTTTCGTCCCAGTTTTTCAGGACAACAAAATAGGTCGCGGAGTTACTTTGCTCACCTCCGCCCATCACGGAGAAACCAGTGATTCCAATGTAATTCTCCACTTCCGGATAAGAATCCAAAATAGCATTGATTTTATCCCCGACAGCTTGTGTACGTTCCAAGCTGGCTGCCGGAGGAAGCTGAACAACAGCAATAAAATAACCATCATCTTCATCCGGAATAAATGTCGACGGCCAACGCATAAAGAGTATTATGGCAATCACTGTCAGAATAGCAAAAGATACAAAAGAGATAAGCGGACGTTGAAGTAACCATTTCACCGTACTATCGTAGACTCCCTGTGTCTTATCATACGCTTTATTAAATCCTTTGTATATAAAGAAGTTAGACGGTTTGCTCTTTTCGAGGAATAGAGCACAAAGAGCAGGCGTCAGTGTCAGTGAGTTAAAACCGCTTAATACGGTAGAAGCAGCAATTGTCAGTGCAAACTGCTTATACAACTGCCCCGAAATACCGCTGATCATCATCGTCGGAATAAACACGGCAAGCAAAACAAGCACCACTCCGACAATCGGCCCCGTAATTTCCCCCATAGCTTTTGTGACTGCTTCACGAGTTGAATATTGTCCGGTCTCCAGCAATCTTGAAGCATTCTCAACCACCACAATAGCATCATCCACTACAATGGCAACTGCCAGAATCAATCCGAACAGAGTCAGCGTATTGATCGAAAAACCAAATGCCGCCATAACTGCCAATGTACCGATCAGCGATACAGGAATTGTGATACAAGGAATAATAACCGCTCTCCAGTTCTGCAAAAACAGGAAAATAACCAGTACTACCAGCAGCGTTGTCTCAAAAAATGTCACCATTACTTCATCAATAGAAGCATGAATTACATCCGTTGTATCCAAAGTTACGTTATAGGCTACTCCTGTAGGAAAACTGGTCGCCAGTTCCTCCATCTTAGCCTTCACTCCTTTTGAAACGTCCAGCGAATTGGAGCCCGGCTGTTGATAGATAGCAATCGCTGCGGTAGGCATCCCCTTCAATCGTGATACTACACTATAAGAAGCAGACCCCAAATCTATTCGCGCAATATCTTTCAGGCGAAGCATTGCCCCATCCTGTTCCCGACGAATGATAATATTCCCGAATTGCTCCGGAGAAGTAAGTCGCCCCTGTACATTAAGTGTATATTGAAAGGCATTTTTATTGTCCTGTCCGATCGGTTGACCGATATAGCCGGCGGACACTTCCATATTCTGAGACTGAATGGACTGATATACTTGTGCCGGAGAAATGTTCCGGATACGCATAGCTTCAGGATCCAGCCAGATACGCATGGAATAATCACCTGCTCCCATGACATTAACAGCTCCTACGCCAGGCACACGTGATAACTGATCGACCAAATTCAATTTGGCATAGTTAGTCAGATAGAGACTGTTGTATACAGAGTCTTTCGAAGTCATTGTCAGGAACATGACAATGTTCGAAGACTGTTTCTGCACAGTCACCCCCTGTACCACTACCGGTTCCGGCAAGGATGATTGAGCAACACTTACCCTGTTTTGGACTTGTACAGTAGCCATATCGATATCTGTACCGACGGCAAATGTAATTGTCAAAGAATATGCTCCCGAAGAGGAAGAATTTGAAGACATATAGAGCATACCGTCCACCCCATTCACCTGCTGTTCGATGGGGAGTCCTACCGTTTGGGCTACAGTTTCAGCATTCGCACCGGGATAGACAGCCGATACCTGAACCGTCGGAGGTGTAATCTCCGGAAATTGCGCCACAGGCAATATATTAAGTGCGACCAAACCGGCTACCACAATGAGCAGGGCAAGTACGGTAGCAAAAATTGGTCGGTTAATGAAAAACTTAGAAAACATAATATATAAGTTTACGATTAATATTTATATAAGGACAAACAGTTACCTGCATCGTCTGAAGATAACCAACAAGCCGACCGCATCAGGGTATCGGCTTTATCTTCATTCCATCTCTGACCTTCATCAGAGCTTCTGTAACATATCGTTCCTGTGGTGAGAGTCCTCCCAACACCTGCCGTAAGGTATCATTAATCAGTTGTCCTATTTCAATATGCCGATAGTGTACTATGTCCGAATCATTGACGGCATACAGGAATTTACCGAGCTGATCGGTTCCGATGGAAGCCTCTTTCACAAGAATTGCATGATCGGCCTCTCCATAAGGTAAGGTAATGCTGACGTACAATCCACTCTTCAGTACTCCCTGCGGATTATCAAAATTGGCACGTACCATCAGAGTTCCTGTATTCAAGTCTACGTTCGGTGACAGATAATCCAGTGTTGCCGGATAGGATTCGGTACCTTCTTTCCCCAGCTGAACCATGATCTTTTTCGGAAGATCCTTCGTTGGCTGCTGATTGTTCATCGACATCTCCAGCCATTGATTATCAGCAACATTAAAATACGCATACATCTGATCGTCCTTATAAATAGTAGCCAGCGTAACCGGCTGCAAAGAACCACCGACATAACTGCCGACATCCACTGTCGACTTGCTGATTGTCCCGTCAAAAGGGGCACGAACATAACAATATCCTAAATTTGTACGCGCTGTACTCAAAGCAGCTTCCGCATTGCTGACAGCTGCTACTCCTTCTGTCACAGACGATTCCGACTGCAACACCTGTATCTGACTCACAGCATCACTTTTCACAGCCTCCTTCATACGGCTATAATTATTACGGGCATATTCCAATTGTGCCTGAGCAGTTTTCAGTTCAGCTTCCGCTTGTGCCACCTTATCATTATATAAGGTAGGTTCTATTACAAACAGCAACTGCCCTTTTTTTACCCGTCCGCCCGGTGCGTAAGAGACAGACTGTAATGTTCCGTTCACTCTGGCCACAAGATTTACAGTTTTCTCCGTTGTCAGATAGCCCGGATAATCTTTCGTCAAAGTGATGTCCTTCACTATAGGTTTCGCTACGCTAATTGCCAGAGTCGGCATTCCCTTCATTGCTCCGGCATCTTTTTTCTCCTTGCAACCAGTCAATACCGACAACACAAGAAAAATATACATTAGTTTTTTCATATCCGTTAGGTTATATTTTATTTATAGATTCTTTTATTCTCTCCAACCGCCTCCCAGCGCTTTATAAAGACTTATTAGTTGCAGTAACGAGCTACCCTGCGCCTGTACCAGTTGATTCTCATAAGATAACAAAGACCGTTGTGCATCAAGCACATTCTGAAAAGGAGAAAGCCCTTGTTTATAAAGTTCCAGTGAAAGTTTCAGAGTTTCGACACCTTGATTACGCACTTCCCTCAAAGCTACAATCTGCTTGATCGAGTTCCGGTAGGAGTTCATGGCGTTATCCGTTTCCTGTACCGCAGTCAGAACTGTCTGATTAAATTGATTGATAGATTCATCCAACTGTGCCTTAGCCAGTCTTGTTGCATTCACTAATTGTCCTCCACTAAAAATAGTCCAACTCAATGACGGAGCAATCTCATAGGTCATACTTTTACTTTTCACCAGATCATTCAAATCACGGGCTGCATAGCCAAACGAACCTTTCAGAAAGATCTTCGGCAGCCAATCGGACTTGGAAGCGCCAAGTAATGCAGCTTGGGCATTCACACTTCTCTCCGCACTTCGTACGTCCGGTCTTCTCAGTAATAAATCAACCGGCATACCTACTCCGATCGGTTCCATATAATCAGGTAATGTTCCAGTAGTTTCCAATACAGGACGTATTTCTTGCGGATACATACCCAGCAAAACAGCCAGTGTCGTAATATATTGATTGATACCTGCCTCTAATTGTGGTATAGAGGCTTTAGTACTGTATAAAACGGATTTGGCCTGTGCCACATCCAGCTTGGCAACAAGTCCGGTATTATACCGTACTTCCGTGATTTTCAAAACTTCTTCCTGAGAAGCTACATTCTTATTTACCACTTCAAGTTCCTGCTGCAATTCCCGCAGGTTAATATAAGCTGAGGCTACCTCTGATGCCAGAGAAACCATAACTGCCGCATATTCCTCTTTGCTGGCGGCAAAGTTTTCTTTCTGCGCCTTTACCCGTTTGCGGATACTGCCGAAGACATCGATTTCCCAACTCATACTGAGTGCAGCATCATAATAATGATCTGTAGACTGAGGTAAGGTACTGGTATTTCCACTGGTTTCCTGTCGGGTCCATCCAGCATTCAGTCCGATAGATGGAAAGAAATTTCCACGTTCTGCCCAAAGATTGGCACGTGCAGCAGCTATACGATTAATTGCCATCGCTACGGAATAATTGCGATCTACTGCCAAAGCAATCAAAGAGTCCAGTCTGGTGTCCTGAAAAGACTTCCACCAGTGGTCGTCCACCGGAAGAGTCTGTTGAAACACTTCTCCACTCTCTTCCCATTCTTTAGGAAGAGGAGTATTCAAATAGCGGTTCACTGTCTGTCCAACCGCAGTTACAGTTGAAAGAAACAAAAGGAGCGATACGCTCCACGCTCGTACATTCATATTCGGTTCAGGTTTTTATGAAATGAAAAGATAACAATTCAAGGTTAGGTTTGTTTAAAGGGGTAGTAAAGTTAGAAGAAATAAAAAAAGCCCCGCAATAATGCGAGGCTTTCGAATACATATTCAAATTGGTACCTTATTCAGCAGTTTTTCTTCTGATTGCTCTTTTGGTAGTAGTAGCCGGAGCTTCCTCTACTTTATGCTCAATTTGTACACCAGCCAATTCCGGGTCGATCATAATACGTCCGCAATATTCGCAAACGATCACTTTCTTACGGGAACGGATGTCCAACTGTCTCTGAGGCGGAATCTTGTTAAAGCAACCACCGCACGCGTCACGTTGTACATATACAACGCCCAATCCATTGCGGGAGTTCTTACGGATACGTTTGAATGACTGCAACAAACGCGGTTCAATCTTAGTTTCCAGATCTTTGGCTTTATCTCTTAGCTTCTCTTCTTCCTGTTTAGTTTCAGAGATAATTTCATCCAGTTCGCCCTTCTTCTGTTCGAGGTCTTTTTGTCTTTCGCTGAGTATTTGTTCATTCTTTACTACTTCAGCTTCTTTTTCTTCTCTGTCCGCACTGAATTCTTTGATTCTTTTTTCGCAAAGTTCGATTTCCAGACTCTGGAATTCAATTTCCTTCGTCAAGAAATCATATTCACGGTTGTTGCGGACGTTGTCTTGTTGTGACTTATATTTTTCTACTGAAGCTTTTGCCGTTTCAATTTCTACTCTCTTACCTGCAATAGCAGATTTCAGTTCATCCACTTCAGCTTTGATCTTGTCGATACGGGTACTCAAACCAGCGATTTCATCTTCAAGGTCCTGCACTTCCAATGGAAGTTCACCTCTCAATGTCTTGATTTCATCAATCTTAGACAACATAGTTTGCAGCTGGAACAGTGTTTTCAACTTCTGTTCCACCGTCAACTCATTCGGATCTTTTTTTGCTTCTCTAGCCATTTTACTTACAAATATTTTATGGGATTCGTATTTATTTTACTCAATTGGAGCGCAAAATTAGGAAATAAATCCCGGATTATGGAATAAAAAATTTCTTTTGTATATTGTTCGCTTTCGTAATGACCGATTTCTGCCATCAGGATATCTCCTTCGTGACCAAAATAATCATGATACTTAATCTCACCTGTAATAAAAACATCGGCTCCCGACCGGATTGCCTGTGGAAGCAAAAATGCTCCGGCACCTCCGCACAATGCCACTGTCTGTATTTCTCTCCCTGTCAGTTTGTTATGACGCAGACACTCTACTTCAAACGTTTTCTTTATACGTTTCAAGAATTCCATCTCCGTTTCCGGCTCTTCCAGTTCGCCAACGATTCCCGATCCTGCCTGTGCCCACTCATTTTGTAGCGGATACAAGTCGAATGCAGGTTCCTCATAAGGATGAACAGACAATAGTGCCCTGACTACTTCCGACTTTTTGAATGCAGGAAGAATTGTTTCAATTCTCACCTCTCCTTCCCGGTGGAGTTCTCCAATCACTCCACAGAAAGGATGTGTTCCTTCTTTGGCACGGAATGTCCCTTCCCCTTCCAGATTGTAACTACATGAATCATAGTTACCAATATTACCGCAACCGGCAGCAAAAAGTGCGTTCCTTACAATATCCGCCTGAGCAATGGGGACAAAAGTCACCAGCTTCATCAGGCTATTTTCTTTTGGTTCAAGCACTTTCAGATGTTTCAATCCGATTTTTTCGGCTATCTTATAATTTACCCCTCCCTGTGCATTATCAAGATTAGTGTGTGCTGAATAGATCACAATATCATTTTTTATTGCTTTCAGCATACAGCGTTCCACATAATCTTTGCCAGTAATGGATTTATAACCTTTAAATATCAAAGGATGATGCGATATGACGAGGTTATACCCCAACGCGATAGCTTCATCTAAGATAGCTTCAGTAACGTCAAGACACAACAAAGCCCCTGTTGCTTCCGCATCTGTCAATCCGATTTGCAGGCCGGCATTATCAAAACCGTCTTGCAATGGCAGAGGCGCGAATCGTTCAAGGGCGCTTACTATTTCCTTAATTTTCATTATTTAGAGAAAATTTGGTTGCAAATATAGCAAATAAAATAGGAATAAGCTCCCATCTTATCGTTTTTTTAGTAAATTTGTCGCATATCCTTAAAATTAGAACACGATGAAAACAATTCTATCCTGCTGTTTAGTAATTATTCTGGCTGTTTCCTGCCAAATGAAACAGAATCAGAATTCCGATGAGTCAATCAATGAAAACATGAGCGTTGATAATACAGAAACTTGTATGGTAGATACCGTAAAAGCTACAGCTATCTTTTGGATAGATAAAGCAGAAGCCAAACATTGCAAAGATTCGGGGCTCCGTACGATTAAAGCGAAAGTATTTATTCACGAAAATGGAAAGGTTGACTTCCTGTCTTTCACCAAAAAGCAATCATCAGGTGTGGAAAAGTACATACTCCATCATCTTGATAAATTCCAAATTTCAAAACGAATGTTGGAAGGCGGGTATATACAAACAGGAGAACAATTCGTTCAGCTTCGCTGTATGAGGGAGAAACTGCAAGCTATGCAATAACTCACCGGATCTCTTTCCTGAATGGAAGAAATATTTATTTGTGAAACTTCATCTGCACCTTATTCTTTAGTGCATACCGTTCATCTACCACTTTGTCTGTAGGAAAGAAAGTGAAAAAAAGACGCCACCCTCCTTCTGTATAGACAAATTTGCGTCCGTTTGCGCCATGAAGAATAGCTTGATATTTTTCCAAAACGAAAGATTCGATATGTTCCGGCATTTCATTTCCCATTACCGAGAACTCTACAGTAATGGAAAAATTCGGAACAGACAGTTCCGCCACATTTTGGAATATCCGGTCGGTAACAGTCATTTCTTCGTTTCTTTCGTTACTTCCAATAACTTCCCGTATGCATCAAATGATCTTCGGGAAGCCAGTGAAATAGTAATCATCAGTGACAGCATGGAAGCCGTGAAGGTAATAACCATAATCATCATCTGATATTTGATTGCCACATTCGGACTGCTTCCTCCCAAAATTTGTCCGATCATCGTACCCGGCAGAGCCACCAATCCCATCACTGCAATATTCGCAATCAAAGGACTGAATGACTTGATGATGGCCTGTTTTATAAATGGTGCCTGAGCTTCCTGGCGTGTAGCTCCATTTCCTAATAAATAACGGTATAATTGTTGTTCCCGCTTCAGTCCGCTATAATAAGTATTCAATGCAATCACATTACTTGAAAGCATATTCCCCATTAAAATGCCGAATATTGGAATAAAATACTGAGCACTGAAAATGTTATCTAACTGGAGGACAACACCGATAAAGTACAATCCAACCACTACTACACTGCACAAAAAACCTATAGAAATCGGTATCAGCAAGATGCTCCGTTTCAGTTGAGTACGTACCAACGCTGTTTGTCCGGCAACAAATATCATGATAATCACCCAAAGGAAATTAATCCAGGGATTATTCCACAAGAAAAGATACTTCAGATATATACCGATAAAAAATAGCTGGATAATCATTCGAAGCGTACCTATCACGGCAGGTTTCAGCAAACCCGTCTTGAACTTCCAAAGATAAAAGAACGGAATGGCAAGCAATAGCAAGCCAATAAATAAATTATAATATGAAATATCGATGGTTCCCAAAATAAATTCCCTTTATGCTAGTATTAAATATCGTTTATAGTTCTATTAAATAATGACAGCCCGAAGCAAAGTCTTTATCATGTGATACAGCTAACACAGCCGCCCCTTTCTCTGCCTGCCGCCTGAAGAAAGCCAGCACTTTGTCTGTTGACCCAGCATCCAACGCTGATGTCGGTTCATCAATAATGATCAAAGGTTTGTTGAGCATCGCAGCCACTGCCAGCATGATACGCTGACGTTGTCCGCCTGAGACTTCATTCACCCTTTTAGTATACAAATCATGTTCCAGCCCCAGATCATCAAAATATTCATAGAGCCTTTCTTCCGAAAAAGGAACGGAACGATTTACTTTCAGATCAAACGGAAGAGCCACCATTTCCTTTACCCATTCAAAAGGCAAGGCCAGTTCTTGTGGAATCCATGCAATTTGCCGCCGGATTATATCTATAGTTGATTTATCCAACAAGGTATCTCCTACTTTTATGGTCCCCTCCTTTAACGGCACAAAGCCCATCACCGCATTTAGCAATGAGGTCTTTCCACAGCCGGACTGCCCTACAATACAGGCGGTTTTCCCCCTCTCCAGATTCAGATTTAATCCGGAAAAAAGTACTTCTGTCCCAAAAGCGATACAAGCATTGTTGATATGTAGCATGGCGTTTTCAATTCTTTCTTTCCGGCAAAGGTAGTATTTTCTTGAAAAACGTTATCTTTGCCTCACTAATTAATTCGAGAAAAGTTATGATACTGAACGAAAGAGATGCCCGTCATGAGCATATATTACAGGTAGCACGCCAAATGATGACCGCCGCACGCACTGCTCCGAAAGGAAAAGGGATTGATATCATTGAAGTGGCCTTGATTACCGATGAAGATATTAAACTGTTGTCGGACAAAATGATAGCTATGGTAGAAGAACACGGAATGAAGTTTTTCCTTCGGGATGCCGACAACATCTTGAGTGCCGAATGTGTTGTATTGATAGGAACACGCGAACAGGCACAAGGTTTGAATTGCGGACATTGCGGATTTGCGACATGTGCCGGACGCACGGAAGACGTCCCCTGTGCATTGAACAGTATTGACGTTGGCATCGCCATCGGCTCCGCTTGTGCCACAGCAGCCGATATGCGTGTAGATACCCGTGTCATGTTCTCTGCCGGATTGGCAGCACAACGCCTCAATTGGCTGAAAAACTGCAAAATGGTTATGGCTATTCCGGTGAGCGCCTCTTCAAAGAATCCATTCTTTGACCGGAAGCCGAAACAGGAAACCAAAGCATAAGGTATGTGTCAAAAGACTGGTACCTGCTCATTTTATAAACTGATTTTATAACTAAATATAATATAATCTGATGGGAATCATGGTTGGACTTCCCAGCCCCAGTGGCTCGGAAAAAGATTTGCAATTGAACTTTGGAAAGAATATGACTGTACAGGTAGAAATGAGAGCTCCTCACCTGCCTGCCGAATGGGATCTGCAAAGCGGCATACAGTTGACATGGCCGCATGCCGGTACAGATTGGGCATATATGCTGAAAGAAGTACAAGAATGTTTTGTCAATATAGCCAGAGAAATAGCCAAACGTGAGTTATTATTAATCGTGACTCCCGAGCCCGAAGAAGTAAAGAAACAGATAGTGGCTACCGTAAACATGGACAATGTCCGCTTTCTGAGATGTGAGACAAACGATACATGGGCACGCGACCACGGAGCTATCACCATGATAGATACCGGCAACCCTTCCCTGCTCGACTTCACATTCAACGGCTGGGGATTGAAGTTCGCCTCCGAACTGGATAATCTGATTACCGGACAGGCTGTAAAAGCCGGAGCGCTGAAAGGCCAGTATATAGACTGTCTTGACTTCGTTCTCGAAGGAGGTTCCATCGAAAGCGACGGTATGGGGACACTGCTTACCACCACCGAATGCCTGCTCTCCCCCCACCGGAACGGGAAACTGAATCAAGTAGAAATAGAAGAATATCTCAAATCAACTTTCCACCTGCAGAAAGTCCTCTGGCTGGATCACGGTTATCTGGCCGGCGATGATACCGACAGTCATATCGACACCTTGGCACGCTTCTGTTCCACCGACACCATTGCCTACGTGAAATGCGACAATACCGAAGACGAACATTATGAAGCACTGCATGCCATGGAGGTACAATTAAAAACATTCCGCACATTGGCAGGAGAGCCCTATCGCCTGCTGGCTTTGCCAATGGCAGACAAGGTAGAAGAAGACGGTGAACGACTGCCTGCTACCTATGCCAATTTTCTGATTATGAATGATGCAATTCTTTACCCCACCTATCAACAGCCGAATAATGACCGGAAAGCGGGAGAAGTATTGCAACAAGCATTTCCTAAACATCAGGTCATCGGTATTGATTGCCGGGCATTAATCAAGCAACACGGTTCTCTGCATTGCGTCACCATGCAGTATCCGTCAGGTGTTATCCAATAACGGACATTTCAGTAGCATATTAAATAATTATTCATCATGAAAAAGATAAAAGTAGGATTAATCCAACAATCCAATACCGCAGATATTCGGGTCAACCTGATGAACCTCGCTAAAAGCATTGAAGCCTGTGCTGCTCACGGAGCACAACTGATCGTGCTGCAGGAGTTGCACAATTCACTTTATTTCTGCCAGACAGAAAATACGAATCTGTTTGACCTTGCCGAGCCTATCCCAGGACCATCTACAGGTTTCTACTCCGAACTGGCAGCGGCTAATAAGGTAGTGCTTGTTGCTTCACTCTTTGAAAAACGCGCACCGGGCCTATATCATAACACAGCTGTCGTTTTCGACCGCGACGGAAGTATTGCCGGAAAATATCGGAAAATGCACATTCCCGATGATCCTGCCTATTACGAAAAGTTTTATTTCACCCCCGGAGATATCGGTTTCGAACCGATCCAGACATCCTTAGGCAAACTGGGAGTACTGGTATGCTGGGATCAATGGTACCCGGAAGCTGCCCGTCTGATGGCTCTGAAAGGGGCTGAACTTCTAATTTATCCTACCGCCATCGGCTGGGAAAGCAGCGATACGGACGACGAAAAAGCCCGCCAGCTCAATGCGTGGATAATCTCCCAACGTGCTCATGCAGTGGCAAACGGTCTTCCGGTTATCTCTGTCAACCGTGTAGGGCACGAGCCCGACCCTTCCGGTCAAACGAACGGCATACAGTTTTGGGGAAATAGTTTCGTAGCCGGACCGCAAGGAGAGTTTTTGGCACAGGCAAGCAACGATCATCCTGAAAACATGGTAGTTGAAATAGACATGGAACGTTCGGAGAACGTCCGCCGCTGGTGGCCCTTTCTCCGTGACCGTCGAATTGATGAATATGACGGACTCACCAAACGTTTTTTGGATTAGCGAGCAGAATCACAATTAATCACCGATAGAAATAATACAAGAGGTCCACAAGAGAAAAGCCTGAATAGCAACTCTTGTGGACCTCCGTATTATATCCTTTTTTATTGGAAAGTAATCTTCTTATTAGCAATAAAGTTGGCAGCTCCGTAAATAAACAATCCAAGGAACTGGGCCAGATATTCATTAACATCCAGACCTTCTACCAACAAAATAAGGAATAAAAACTGCGCAGTGTAAGCAACCCCGAAAGCAGAACAGAAGAATAGTATCTGTTTCCAGACATTGTTCTTTCTTTTTTCTACGGGGAATATCCAATACTTGCACCAGATAAAGTTATGAATCTGGGCTATAATATACGCAGTTACATTAGCCACCATATAGTCACCTTCGAATGACATTTCTCTCATCATCAGCCACACAACAAGGGCCATGATCAAAGCATTCATCGTTCCGATTACTATAAAGCGAAATATGCGCACTGATTCTTTCATTTCACAACAAGTTCGTCGTTATTCATTCGTATCATGTACTGCTGAATGATTGCTTTCAGTTCATCTTCCATCGACTGTTGCACATCAATCTGACCCAGAAGATTATGTTCCAGCAACTTATCCGTTTTAAACGCATACATGGCTACGGCGTTCCGGCCATCAAACTGCAATAAATAGTCACCTTTAAAGAATTGATATATTCCATTGATATAATTTACGGCATACGTATCCTCAGCAGGCGTATTCAATAAATCACACCCAAAGGAAACAAATGGTTTGTCATACCCTAAATACCCCAATACAGTAGGCATAATATCAATTTGTTGTGCTATCACATCTTTACGGAAACCTTTCAAATTACTTCCCGGCTGATAAAACACTACAGGAACAGAGAACAACCCGCTTTCCGTCTCATACTCCGGACGTTCCGGTGAGTTGGTATGATCTGCTGTAAATACGAACAGCGTATTTTTATACCACGGTTCTTTCGAAACCTTTTCAAAGAACAACTTCAAAGCATGATCCGTGTATCCGATGCACTGACGAATAGCTTTATTCCCTTTCGGAAAAACGCCTTCGTATTCTGCTGGAACTGCAAACGGATGGTGGGAAGAAAGGCTGAACAACGCAGCTGCAAAAGGCTGCTGAAAACCGGATAAAGTATTGCCAAAGAACTGGAAGAATTTCTCATCCCAAATTCCCCAATGCCCATCAAAATCCTTGTTACCCGGATTAGCCTCATTATATTCCGTACGACCAAAGTAATTGGTGTACCCTGCCGTACGTGCAAAAGCTTCAAATCCCATAGAGCCATTGTCCGCCCCGTGGAAGAAAGCGGTGTAATATCCTTTTTTGCCCAACTCCCCGCCTATACTGGATACCGTGTTCAAAGAAGATGGTGTCAGAAAGAACGGTTCTATAAACATCGGGATACCCGACAATACGGAAGGCATTCCGTCGATACTCTTCATACCATTAGAGAATGAATATTTAAAAGTCAGACCTTCAGCCATCAACGAATCAAGGAAAGGCATATATCCCTTATAGGTTCCATTGTCCAATTCTTCATTCAGAAAGCCGCTATTCTCTTTACTAAAGCTCTCCAGAATAAAAACAACCACATTCAACGGCCTGAATTGCACACTATCCGCAGGCATATGCACCGGCGTGTACAAAGCTTCCATCTTCTCTTTATCGAAATACTGAGGTATGGCAAATGAGGTCTTTCCAAACGTGCGGAAGATAGAAAAAGGGGTATTCAGTACGATCCCCGTCTCCATCGGCCGGTCTACATACTTATTGGCGTTGCTGATTGTGATTGGACGCACCATGCCGGTAAATCCGCCACGCATTCCGCCGATACACAAGTACACTCCAAGCCCCAAAGTAAGCAAATGAACCGTATAATAAACTGGCATACGCTCTACCTTTACCGGCTTCGGCTTACGATACAACTTAAATAAAGCATAACCAAAAGCAATGGCAAACAACGTCAGATACCAGTGATTCAATAATTCTGTCCCTATAATACCTCCCAGATTCCCTTCATTCTTAAATTCGCTGAATACGGACGCAGTCGTTCTTCGATGGGTATATTGGAAATAAACCGTATCCATCAGGTTCATAATAATGACAATCAGGTTGGTTGTCACAAAAATCCCCTTTGTAATCTTCTGATATATTACATTTTCCTTATAATGAAGCGGAATCAGCATTAGGAAAATATACAGAAGATTCGTATAAAGAATGGCAGAAGTATCAAAAAGGAATCCTCCCTCGAACATTCTCCAGATTCGTCCGGCTGAAAGATCGGAAAAAGCCTTCAAATTTTCTATCAGAAAGATGACACGACAGAGAATAAAGCACCCCATCACTAATAATAAATTAATTATGAGTGACAGGGTGGTATTATAAAGAGAACGATATTTGTTCATCGTTTACTTATTTTCTTTGATATCAACGATCAGGTTGAGTTCGTCAAGTTGAGTCTGATCAATTTCAGACGGTGCATCCAACATTACATCGCGCCCTGAGTTATTTTTGGGGAATGCGATACAGTCACGGATAGAATCCAGACCGGCGAAAAGAGACACCCAACGGTCAAGACCGTATGCCAAACCACCGTGAGGAGGTGCACCATACTTGAAGGCATTCATCAGGAAGCCAAACTGAGCCTGTGCCTTCTCCGGTGTGAAACCTAGGATTTCGAACATTCTGGCTTGCAACTGGGCATCGTGAATACGGATAGATCCTCCACCGACTTCCACGCCGTTGACAACCATATCATAAGCATCGGCACGCACAGCAGCCGGATCAGTATCCAGCAATGGAATGTCTTCTTCTTTCGGATGTGTAAACGGATGGTGCATAGCCATCAGACGGCCTTCTTCCTCACTCCATTCGAACATTGGGAAGTCAATCACCCAAAGGCAAACAAACTTATTCTTATCACGCAATCCCAATTGGGAACCCATTTCCAAACGGAGTTCACAAAGTTGCTTACGTGTTTTCATCACGTCGTCGCCGGAAAGAATCAGAATCAGATCACCCGGTTTAGCGCCAAATGCTTCCTTCATCTGTTGCAGCACTTCCTGTGTATAGAATTTGTCTACACTTGATTTCACCGTACCGTCTGCTTCTACACGAGCATACACCATACCTTTCGCACCAATCTGCGGTTTCTTGACGAATTCAGTCAAGGCATCGAGTTGTTTACGGGTATAAGTAGCAGCCCCTTCCGCACAGATACCGCCAACGTATGCGGCATTATCGAATACAGAGAAACCATAACCTTTCATGATATCCATCAGTTCAACGAACTTCATGCCGAAACGCAAATCCGGTTTGTCGCTGCCATAATATTTCATGGCATCAGCCCAAGGCATACGCTGGAACGGTTCGGTCAATTCAACACCCCGAAGAGTCTTGAACAGATGTTTGGCCATTCCTTCGAAAGTAGAAATGATGTCTTCCTGTTCTACGAAACTCATTTCACAGTCAATCTGTGTAAATTCCGGTTGACGGTCGGCACGCAAGTCTTCGTCACGGAAACATTTTGCAATCTGGAAATAACGGTCGAAACCGGAAACCATCAGTAACTGTTTCAGTGTCTGCGGAGATTGCGGAAGTGCATAGAATTGTCCCGGATTCATGCGTGAAGGTACCACGAAGTCACGTGCACCTTCCGGAGTAGAACCGATCAGTACAGGAGTTTCTACCTCTATAAAGCCCAGGCTATCAAGATACTTGCGTACTTCGATTGTCATCTTATGACGTAATTCCAAATTAGAGCGTACGGCATTACGACGCAAATCCAGATAACGGTATTTCATACGGATATCATCACCACCGTCCGTATTATCCTCAATTGTAAACGGAGGAGTCATGGCGGTGTTCAGAACGTTAAGTTCGGAAACGATAATTTCAATATCTCCGGTAGGGATGTTTGCATTCTTGCTGAAACGCTCATTCACTGTTCCTGTGATCTGAATCACGAATTCACGACCCAGTTTATTGGCACGGTCGCAAAGTTCAGCATTAATTTCTTCATTAAAAACCAACTGGGTAATACCGTAACGGTCGCGAAGGTCAATGAAAGTCATACCTCCCATTTTACGGCTGCGCTGTACCCATCCAGACAGCGTGATTTGTTTATTAACATCGGAGATTCTCAGTTCTCCACATGTGTGCGTTCTGAACATATTTTCTAATATTTATGATATTTTTCGTTAAGTAGCTTGCAAAAGTACACAATAAATCAGAAATCGGCATTTATTTCAGACTTTCTTTGTCAGCTTTTTCAATATTTTCTTGTTTTTATCTGTTATATTGTCCACAATCGCCTCATTAATCAGTTTTATTCCGTTCACATATTCCTGTGCTCTTTGAAGAACGTTGGCCGCATCTTTTTCTTCTGTCTTCGGCACAACTACGCGTAATCCGCTTTTAATAAGTTCGATATTTACATCCGCCTCCGTCTCCATCGGGTCACCATCAAAATGCACGACTCCCGGCACAGCCCGTCGAATACACAACTTCTTACAACGGAATGTCTTGATCCGGCTGTTCTGATCAATAGTTTTATTAAATAACTGGAAAGCAAGAGAGGGTACATCCAAAACGGTAAAAGGCTCGAGGATGGTCACATCCAGCAAACCATCCGTCAATGTGGCTTGTGGAGCTATATATGCATTGTTTCCATATTGCGACGCATTTCCGCAGGCAATAAGGAAGGCTTTATACTTGCTGACTCCGTTTTCCGTTTCCAGTTCATATGTTTCGGGCTGATATTTAAGACTTTCCTGCAACGTCTTTTCGAGATAAGTCAATAGTCCGCGCTTTCCGGCATGAGCAAATTTCAAACTGACAAATGCATCAAACCCTACTCCACAGGTACAGAAAAAGTCCGTACCATTAATCTTACCATAATCTATGGTATCCAGGCATCCCTCATTGAGCACTTCCAGTGCCTTCTTAGGTTCCATAGGTATGTGCAGATGCCGCGCCAGTCCATTCCCCGATCCGCAGGGAATAATTCCCAATGCGGTATCAGTATGTACCAGCGAACGAGCTATTTCATTAATTGTTCCGTCCCCCCCGATAGCCACAACGACGTCAGCTTTCTCTTCCGCAGCTTTGGCAGCTATCTCTACTGCATGACCGGCTCTTTCCGTATACACTACTTCCCAAGTGTATCTCGCCTTATCAATTTTTTCATCCAGCAAGTTAAGAATCAATTCTTTACTTTGTGTTCCCGAAATAGGATTGACGACGAATATTATTCTTTTCATTCTTTCGTTCATGCTAATCTTTGTCAATTGTAGACGACAAAAGTAATACAAATATATTAAATTTTGATCTATTAGAGGTTTCTAATCTCATGGGAGCAACTTTTTTCTTTTAAAAAGAACAGATAAAAGCAAATTTTGTTATCTTTGCTCCCTGTTTTAAACACTTGTTAAGATAAAAGGAAATTAGATCATCAGCGAATGATCTGAGTATGAGTATAATAAATTATAATTCATGGGATTATTACAAGAGAAGTTAGCTAAGTACGACCTGCCACAGAAATTTATGGCACAGGGCGTTTACCCATATTTCCGTGAGATTGAGGGAAAGCAGGGTACAGAAGTAGAAATGGGCGGACAACATGTGTTAATGTTCGGGTCCAATGCATACACTGGCCTTACGGGAGATGAAAGAGTGATTGAAGCAGGTATCAAAGCCATGCGCAAATACGGTTCCGGTTGTGCCGGTTCACGTTTTCTGAATGGTACGCTCGATCTTCATGTTCAACTTGAAAAAGAACTGGCAGCCTTTGTTGGCAAGGATGAAGCACTTTGCTTCTCTACCGGTTTTACGGTTAATTCCGGAGTTATCTCATGCCTGACCGACCGAAATGATTATATAATATGTGATGACCGTGACCATGCCTCTATCGTAGATGGTCGTCGTCTCTCCTTCTCACAGCAATTAAAATATAAGCACAACGATATGGCGGATCTGGAAAAGCAACTTCAGAAGTGCAATCCGGATTCAGTGAAACTGATCATAGTAGACGGTGTATTCTCTATGGAAGGTGACTTGGCAAACCTACCCGAAATCGTTCGCCTGAAACATAAATACAATGCTACTATCATGGTAGACGAAGCTCACGGTTTGGGTGTATTCGGAAAACAGGGACGTGGTGTATGCGACCATTTCGGTCTGACACACGAAGTAGACCTGATCATGGGTACTTTCAGTAAGTCACTGGCCTCTATCGGCGGTTTTATCGCTGCTGATTCTTCCATCATCAACTGGCTGCGACACAATGCACGTACTTATATTTTCAGTGCATCCAACACTCCGGCTGCAACAGCAGCTGCTCTGGAAGCGCTTCATATCATCCAGAATGAACCGGAAAGACTGAACGCTCTGTGGGAAGCAACCAACTATGCTCTGAGACGTTTCCGTGAAGCAGGCTTCGAGATCGGTGCCACTGAGTCTCCTATCATTCCTCTTTATGTACGCGATACGGAGAAGACTTTCATGGTTACTAAGTTAGCTTTCGACGAAGGTGTATTCATCAATCCGGTTATTCCGCCGGCATGTGCTCCGCAAGACACATTGGTACGCGTGGCATTGATGGCTACTCACACCAAAGAACAAATAGACAGTGCTGTAGAAAAGTTAGTGAAAGCTTTCAAAGCTTTAGACCTTTTGTAAGCAGCATCTCTGAAAAGCTATAAAAAAAGCTACTTTCCGAAAGACAAATCATCAGGAAAGTAGCTTTTTTAATTCTACAGCAAACAAATTACTTCTGCTTTGCGTAACGAATTTCCATTCCTTGGTTATCCAGAACCAAAGAATCAGCCGTCAGTCTCTTGATATCCATCGTATCCACAAATTCAATCGTCTGGCCATTACCGATACTTTTTCCTGTCAGAATCAGTTTAGTTCCTTCCTGTTTCCAGCTTTCATAAACCAAAGTAGCCATATTGACAGAAGAAGCAACGCCTCCTTCTTCCATCTTAATACCTTGTACTTGTCCTTCCAGTCCCGGCACAGGTTCTACCCACGAGCCAACAATTGAGGCAGAGTTACCTCCACATGCAGCCAATAAACCCATCAACAGAGTTGCTGCCAACATTTTCTTTTTCATTCTGTAGTTCTGATTAGATTATTAATTAGTCATTAGTCCGGTCCGCCTTCTTCCCTACTACAATCACTTTCTTTGCAGTTGGTATCGTATTCGATCCCGGCTCTTCCTCTTCTTCTATGTAATTCACCTGTACGGTGTCTCCCAGTTCGAAGCCACCGACTTCACTAGGTTCCTGATCCATCGTACTGACGAACACTGTATCTCCTTTCGAAGTAACCAACATAAAATTATTCATCGAAGCATCTTCTACTACCCCGAAGATTGTTTTCTCATCTTCTGTAGGAGCAACAGCCAGACTATCATCCATAGTATCCTGCTCTTGTCCCGCAGTCTGTTCGCTCTTTGATTGACAAGCACTTATCACACCAACCAAAACAGCAAACAATAAAAAAACTCTCATTTTGTTCATATGCTTTTTATTTGAGATAAAACTTAGAATATTGCAAAGGTAATTTTTAAAATTGTTTTTCCCATGAACCTGCTTAAAATTAATTGAAATAAGGCATTAAAAGTTTTTCTATACCGGCACATGCTCATTACAAAATAATGATACATATATAATTATACAAAACGTAAAATAAGGATAAAACAGACAAAACAGGAATATGTTAAATACTATTTTACGCTCATTCCGATCAAACACACAATATATTAATAATCAAATAAATAATAGACAAATTAAGGATATATTCAGATAAGTTCATGGAGAACTTGGTAGCAGATTTTAGAAAAATAAGCTTTCATCTTTTGAAAATTTAAGGTTTACAAATATTGAATGATTCTATTTGCTTTGTTGGCGACAAAAATAGTTATATTTTTCAGAAATACGCTATAAATTGATGCTTTTTTTAAAAGTTATTTCTTCGTTTACCCTATCTTTTCCTTTTATAATTCTGATAAAGTAATATTTCAGGAGGTATTTGAAATTAATATGTACTCATAATACTCATCCCACCAAGTTCTCCATGAACTTATACCGCCTTAGAGTTTACTAAATTCTATATTTCACAACCTAATTTTTAATCAAAAATCAACACACAATCAATGCCTATGGAAATATTACAGTATTATGATTTACCATCCCTATCGTTTACAAACAAAACCGGTAAACTAGTTATTATTTTAAAATCAAAATTATGAAAAACATTTTATTTACTTCAAACAAAGTGCACACAACCGCGCGAATCGGTGTTCTGTTCTTTTCTTTATGTTTTTCTCCACTCATAAATGCCGGCAATGCGGAAAAGCCGATGAATGGCATAGAGAGTTCAGAAACAACGCAACAAAATAAGATTAAAATAACAGGTGTAGTAACAGACAGCAAAGGAGAATCTATCATCGGAGCCAATGTTGTAGTAAAAGGACAATCAAACGTCGGAGCAATAACCGATGTGGAAGGACGTTATCAGATTATGGTTCCTTCCGACAATGCAATTTTGCAAGTATCATATCTTGGATACGTAACCGAAGAAATAAAAGTAAAAGGGCGCCGCAACATCAATGTGATGCTGAACGAAGACTCCAAAGCGCTGGACGAAGTTGTAGTAGTCGGCTACGGACAGCAGAAAAAGGAAAGCGTAGTCGTTTCTATGAGTTCCATCAAACCAAAGGATATAGTTGTCCCTTCGCGAAGCCTGAATAACAGTCTTGCCGGACAAGTCGCCGGTTTGATTGCAGTACAACGTTCGGGTGAACCCGGATATGATAACGCAGAGTTTTGGATTCGAGGTGTAAGTACCTTTGCGGGTGGTACATCTCCGCTGGTACTTGTGGACGGTGTACCCAGAAGCATGAGTGATATTGAACCCGACGAAATCGAAACGTTTTCGGTTTTGAAGGATGCCGCTGCAACAGCCATTTATGGTGCCGAGGGAGCCAATGGTGTAGTACTTGTCACTACCAAACGCGGACGTGTAGAGAAGGCAAAGATTTCATTCAAGACAGAACACACCATTTCTTCCCCCACCCGTCTTCCCGAGTTCGTTGGTTCGGCCGACTATCTGGACCTGTTCAACGAAGCACTCCATAATGATGGGGAATTACCGCAGTTTTCGGATGACTTAATTGCACATTACCGGAACAATGACGATCCGGACCTATATCCAAATACCAACTGGATCGACAAAATGTTACGTAAAAACACATTCACACACAGATATACCTTGAATGTACGTGGAGGTACAGAAAAAGCAAAATACTTTGTTTCGGCAGCATATTACAACGAAAGTGGTATTTTCAAAGGAAGTCCTACCAAACAATATAATACAAACATCGGCATCGACCGTATCAATCTTCGTTCAAATATTGATATGAACGTATCAAGCACTACAACTGTAGGAGTTGACCTCGCACTTCAGTATCTGGTTAATAATTATCCGGGAACAGGAACTGCCAATATATTCCGTTCCATGCTGATTACTCCTCCTTATACATTTCCGGCTGTGTACAGTGATGGTACTGTTTCAACCTACTCACAGGAACGTGACGCTAACATGCGCAACCCGTACAACTTATTGATGAACTCCGGATACGCCAAAGAATACCGTACTGCCATTCAATCCAAAGTTTATGTAGACCAGAAACTGGATTTTATCACCAAAGGTTTGTCTGTACGCCTGAACGCAAGTTATGACTATGATAGTGAAATGATCGTTCGCCGTGAATATAATCCGACAAGATATCATGCTACGGGACGCGATGAAAACGGCAATCTATTATTTGCCACAGTCGTATCCGGAAACCCTGAATTGCAGGACCCTAAGAATAGTGCGACAAGCGCAACCAAGAAGATTTACATAGATGCTGCCATCAACTATAAACGTACGTTCGACCAGCACGAAGTGGGTGCCATGCTATTGTACATGCAAAAGGAAACCCAATATCACAATGTAGCACTTCCCTATCGTAAGCAAGGTCTGGTAGGACGTTTAACTTACGGTTACGGTGGACGCTATTTCATTGAAGGCAACTTCGGATACACCGGTTCAGAAGCATTTGCTTCGGGCAACCGTTTCGGTTTCTTCCCGGCAGTAGGTCTCGCCTACTACATTTCCAATGAGTCTTTCTACCCGGAAGTGATCAAAAAGTATGTCCCCAAACTCAAATTAAGAGCCTCTGTCGGACGTGCCGGTAACGACAATACAGGAGGAACCCGTTTCTTGTACCGTCCGACCTACAAAATGGATGCTGGAGGTTTTACGCAAGGTTACAATGATACCGGAGGCGGTCTGAACGGTATCGGCAACGGTATCATAGAAGGACGTTTTGCAGCTCCTTACTTGGGATGGGAAGTAGAAGACAAACAAAACTACGGTTTCGATATCGGCTTGTTTGACAACCGTCTTGAAGTTATCTTTGATTACTTCGATTCTACCAGAAGCCAGATTCTGCTGCAACGTCAGACTGTTCCCCAGCTTGGCGGTCTGAGAGACGATCCGTGGCAAAACTTCGGTAAGGTTCGCAACAGAGGTGTTGACATGTCTGTGAACGCTCATCAAAATATAGGCAAGGTAAAACTTAGCGCAAGAGGTACATTCACATTCACCCGCAATAAAATTCTGGAATATGATGAACTTCCTCCAAAGTATGATTACCAGGCTATTACGGGCAAACGTGTCAGTGATAAAGATAACCTCTATTACATCGCAGAACGACTTTATACCGAAGACGACTTTACCGTAAGCACTAACGCTAACGGTCTGAAGACTTATAAACTCCATTCGGAAATTCCACAACCAACCTTAGGCGGACTCCTTGGTCCCGGTGACATCAAATATACCGACGTCAATGGAGACGGAATCATCGACTCTTATGACCGTGTAAGAGGAATCGGTCATCCGGAAACTCCGGAAATTATCTACGGATTCGGTTTAAATGCCGAATATAAAGGAATCTACGCCAGCATCTTCTTTCAGGGAGCAGGAAACACTTCTGTATTATTGGGTGGAAAGACTTCCGAAGGATGGTATCCGTTCTCATGGGGTGTCGACCAATCCAACTATCGTACCTTTGCATTAAACCGCTGGACAGAGAACAATCCGAGCCAGGATGTAATTATTCCCCGTCTGCACAAGAGCAATGCGAACAATGCTAATAACCGCGTTGCCAGTACATGGTGGCTGCGCGATGGCTCTTTCCTCCGATTGAAGAATATAGAAATCGGCTATCAGATACCTAAGAAATTCTTAAGCAAGATCGGCTTCGAAGCTGCCCGTATCTATCTGATGGGATATAACCTGGCAGTATGGGATCATATCAAATATTTCGATCCGGAAGCCGGAAATGCGAATGCCGGACTTAACTATCCGCTGCCGCGAACCTATACAATCGGTCTTGATTTCACATTCTAAAAACCATAAAAGATAAAAATATGAAAAGTAAAAGTCACATATATATGTTGCTGATGGGATTATTCTTCTCCGTCAGTTCATGTGATTATCTGGCTGTTTCGAACCAGATGTCAGGAGGCTTGCAAAATACAGATCAAATATTTGAAAACGTAGCCTATACCAAACGATGGTATGCCAATGTCTTTGCAGGAATCCCCGATTATTCGGGAATAAACAGCCTGAATGTAGGAGCCTTTAAAAATCCGTGGGCTGCAATCTGCGATGAACTAGTAGTAGGTTATGGAAATGCTGCCAAGGCCAACAACTCGGACAAGAATGCGGCGACCGCTGGTTTTCACCGCTATGGCGACTGCTATAAATACATCCGGCAGGCTAACATTTTCCTAGAGAAAGCTCATGTGATTACAACCAGCGGTACGCAAGGCGACAGACTGGAAGAAGACGAACTGAATGAGATGCGTGCCAACGTACGCTTCATGCGTGCATTTTACAATTATCTGCTATTGGAACAATACGGTCCTATTATCCTCGTAAAAGATAAGGTATACGAGGCGACAGAGACTCAGGATGTTCCCAGAAATACGGTAGATGAAGTTATCACGTATATTGATCAGGAACTACGTGAAGTAGCTAATGAACTGCCACAGGAACCGATGCACGAAAATGAATCTTACCGCGCATGGCCAACCAAAGGTGTCGCTTTGGCCGTACGTGCCAAATTGTGGCTATATGCAGCCAGCCCCCTTCTCAACGGGGGATACAGAGAAGCGCTGTCTCTGACCAACCCAGACGGTACAAGACTCTTCCCGGATCGTGATGACAACAAATGGAATACTGCATTAAACGCCTGCAAAGATTTCATCGATTACGCAGAAACCGGAAACCGCTACGAGTTATACAAAGAATATACAACAAGCAGCACCGGTGAACAGATTCTAGACGTAGATGCCTCCGTTTACAACCTCTTTCAGAAATACAATAAAGAAATCATCTGGGGCACCGCCAACAACGACTGGGGAGGACTTGACGGTGACGCATTCGACCGAAGAATCGTTCCTCGCTGCGAAAAGAACGGTTTGGGTTCGACCGGAGTAACGCAAGAACTCGTAGACGCCTTCTATATGAACGACGGACTTCCTATCAAGGAAACCGACTATCTGCCGAAATCAACACTTTATAAAGAAGATAGTTACGGAACTTACAAGGACAAGAATGACGGAAAATACTCTAAGAACTACACCAACGTAACAGTCAGTAACCGCTATCTGAATCGTGAAGCACGTTTCTACAACACTGTCTTCTTCAACGGACGCCAATGGCCTGTCACCTGCAAACAAGTCCAGTTCTACAATGGAGGTAATGCAGGCGTTCAGGAAGGACAAGCCACTACAACCGGATATATGCTTTTCAAGCGCTTCAACCGATCAATCAGCAAAACCAGTCCGGGTGTAGCTAGTCAGAACCGTCCTTCCATAATCTTCCGTCTGGCGGATTTCTATCTGATATATGCAGAAGTTGCCAACGAAGTAAATCCGAGCGACTCACGCGTACTGACTTATCTGAACCTCGTACGCGAACGGGCAGGCTTGCCGAAAGTAGAAATACTGAATCCCGGTATCGTAGGTAATAAAGAATTGCAAAGAGCAGCCATTCAGCGCGAACGTCAGATTGAACTGGCAACGGAAGGTCAACGTTATTTCGATGTACGCCGCTGGATGATTGCCGACAAAGACGGTGAAGGACGCCAGAACGGATATGCACACGGTATGAATGTTCGGGGAACTATCAATGATACCGAAGAGTTCAACCGCGTAGTGGAAACTGAAAAAATTGTATTCAACAGAAAGATGTACTTACAGCCAATACCGGATCACGAAATGAGAAAGACACAAAACCTCGTCCAGAATCCGGGATGGTAATTGTATAAGCACAATAAATCAATGAGCATTATGAGAAAAATAAGTTATATACTAATATCAGGTTGCATCACTCTCTCTATTATCGGTTGTGATGAAACCTTTGATACGAGCAATACATCCGAAGGGATTTTGTCATTGTCTGAAAACGGACTGACTATTCTGCAATCGTATAATGTAGGAGAAAAATACAATGCTGACTTATGGATACAACACGGAGGACTGGAACTGAATAACAGTACCGTCACCTTCACCGTAGACAAAAGCCTGCTCGACTCACTCAATACTGCCAACGGAACCAGTTACCAGATACTTCCGGAAGATTGTTATCAAATGACTAACACAACGGTTAACGTATCTGCCGGTGACAGACTGGCAAAAGGCACTATCGTATACGACCCGACAAAGATTCATGCGTTGTGCGGCTATGACAATGTTCAATACATTCTCCCACTCAAAGCAAGCACTACAGGAGAGAAGTTGAACCCCGGCCGTTCCACCCTCCTACTGGGATTTAAAGTTTCCGAACCCATTGTAACTATCATAAACGATGGTATACAGGAAATCAATGTCGACAATGTAAAAGAGTTGCCGATTACCATTGGAGTACCTTTTAGCAATAAATGGAACATCAACTGTACTTTAGTCAACAACCAGTCGGTAGTAGATACATACAACAGTGCCAATCAGACTTATTTCAGTCTTCTGCCGGCAGAGTGCTATACCAAACCCGAATCCCCGTCATTGTCTCAGGGAGTTGATCAGACCACAGTCAGTTACAAGCTGAAAGATAACATTCTTCCGGGAAATTATATGCTTCCTGTGCAAATAGGCGAAGTTACTTCCGATGCCACTATCCGTGCGGATAAAGACACCTACACAGGATTCTGCATCATAAAAGAAGGAACGAAAATATCAAAGAGCGGCTGGGAAGTTCTGTCCTTTACGACACAGGAAGCTTCGGGAGAAGGAGCCGGCAATGGATTAGCCAAATGTCTGATAGACGGAGACACTGAAACATTCTGGCATGCCAAATGGCAAGGTGGAAGCGACCCGCTACCGTATGATATTGTGATAGATATGAAGCAAAACATACAAATAGCACAGGTGGAATTGCTTCCGCGCGGCAGAGGTTCAAACAATCCTATCAAAGTGGTCGAGTTTGCAGCTAGTGAAGATAACGTGAACTGGACTCCTATCGGCAGATTCGGATTCACGAATCAGGATGCCGCCCTGGAATATTATGTAAAATCGATCAAAGCACGTTACATCAGACTCACGATCCCCGATGACGGAGGAAACAGTACTGTCGCTGCTATCAGAGAACTAGATGTCAAGGGCACTATTATTAACTGACACATGAGCATTCGATAGGTATTTTATAGCAAGTGCACTCTATAGTGCATCTTGAAGTTAAGCTACTCTCTTCCCCCCAAAGAGAGTAGCTTTTTATTTTGTCCGATGCCACCTTTCCTGTTTTTCCAACGGTTGATTAGCTTCAAAGTCGACAGCAAAGGAAGAACGTTTTATCTTCTTAGAAACTGGATACTGAAGAACTACATATTCATAGTGATCATTCCGTTTTAATAGTCTCAGCCGGATTACTTAATGCCGTATGATATCCGTTAAGGACAACTGTGACAAAAGTTACAAGCATTAATAAAACGACAGGTACTATAAATACTTCTATTCCCCAATTCGCAGGATACATAAACTGTTCCCTCCACCGTTTCATCAAGACATATACGATAGGGACAGCGATCACGTCGGCTATCAGAATATAATAGAAGAACGGACGGTTCAACAACAATAGAATTTGGCGGGAAGAGGCACCGTGTACTTTACGAATCGCAATTTCTCTTTTTCGTTGTTCTACCGCATACCATGTAATTCCAAAGATACCAAAAAGGGTCAGGAACAAACTGATTATAGCATAAGCCAGTAATAATCGGGAGAAATTCACCATATCTGTATTGTTGGATATATATTGCTGATAGGCGTCTATGTAAACAAAAGAATGTCCCGGCTCGTGTTTCTCCCACAGCAACCGGAGATTTTTTACTATCTCATTGCGTCTGCTCTCATCTATACGACAAGACAGGTAGGTTGCCTGATCAACCGGAATCTCTTGAAGAATGATCTGCATCGGAGTAATGGCAGAGTTGAAAGAAGTCAGTCTGAAATCTTTGCATACACCAATAATAGTTCCTTCACCGGCGTTGTCCTGCGCATATTTGCTTAAGGCCTGCCCCACCGGGTCTTCTCCTGCCGGCACAAAAAACTGCACAAAGGCTTCATTAACAACTACCGGATGGGCTACCTTGGAAAATAAATCCTTCGTTCGTTCCGGTTCGAGAAGTTCTATGTTGAATAAGTCCAGCAGTTCATAGTTCTCGGTCAATAAAACTTTATTTACCATTACTTCCTGCCCGTTCCTGTTTAGTGGAATGATGATATTAAAAGGACTCGTTATCCGCCCTTTGGATAACAGGGCAGTTTGGATACCGGGCAGGTTTTTAATGTCATTATACAAAGGGACGGTCAGGGCAGTCCCCTCATTACCTAAGATTAAAATTCCTTTAAAGCGTTCACCCTGCTCTTCTATGGTTGAAAGTTGCGTACGTATCATCATAAAGGCAGTCATCAATCCGATGGAGATAACCATTTGCACGCCTACAAGGGTCGCTACCAGTCTTCTTCTTTTTCTCCCTTGAAAAAATTGCCGATATCCGCTGATAGAAATGCGGTTCAGTTTCTTCGTCATATAGGTGGCCGGTATAATGGCCAAAAGAGAAACAAACAGAAGAATATATGGAAAGACTTTCCATGAAAGAATGAAACCGAAAGTCAGACGGGCATCAAAGAAATAATTGAAAAGAGAAAGTATGTCCCCCATTACAAGAATGGAAAGGATGAAAGCAATAAATACGGTAAGGGATGTATCAATAAAAAGTTGCCGGCAAATATATGAATGGGAAGCTCCCATCAATGTCTCTACATGAATCATGTTTACTTGTTTCAGCAGGCGCGAAAAGCTTAGGTTTACGTAATTGAAGCAAGCGATGAATAAGACAAGAAAAGCTGATAATAAACCGATACTCAACAAAGCGATCTGCCGATGACTGAATGTTTTCACGGAATCAGCCAGTTTTGTGTCAAAGTAGGATTCTTGTAATGTCTGGAGTTTATAATAACCGGGACCTGTCACTGTAGGCAGTTCTGTTGACTCAAAACGCTCGCAAAAGGCTGACACGTCAGTCTTTTCTTTGAGAAGAATCATACAGGAAGTTCCTTCTTCCTGCAGGTTCTGAGAATTACCAAGCAAATCAATACGGAGTGCTGACTGCGCATAAAACTTATATATGGCAGATACCTTTTTCATTTCAACTTTATCTCCATATACCACAGAAAGTTCTCGCCCGATACAATCGAACTTCCCGAAGTATTGCATGGCCTTTTCTTCACTCAAAGCAATACAGTCCGGCTTGGTCAAGGCTTCTTTCATATTGCCGGACAATATCTGGTACGGGAAAAAACGGCAGAAAGAACTGTCGGCCTCAACAATGACCTGTTGAGGAAAGCGCTGGTTCTCAATTTCAATATGAGTTGCCTCTTTCTCGGTCAGCCGGAGATAAGATTCAATCTCCGGAAACGAAGCTATCATTCCGGCAACCGATCCTCCGTAGACAAATGATACTTGTCCGGTGCTCTGCATGGATGGCAGTCGCTGAGTCAGGCGCAGGATACGGTCCTTCTTTGGATTTTCCCCTTCTATCGTATATTCATGGATGACAAACGAGATCAAAAGATTGGTACAGGAAATACCGACCACAAGACTGACCAAAGAGATGACCGCAAAAAGTTTATTGCGCCACCAGTTTCTGAATATAAGTTTTAATAGTACGAGGTTTTCCATAGCAGTTCGTTCCATTCGTTGTAATCTTAGTCATTTTTAATCTTATTCGTTCTTCATGATCAATGCCGGATTGATGCGGACAGCTTTGCGTACCTGCCAGAGTAATGTACCCAGTGAGATAAGCAAGGTAAGGATGAAGCCTGTCACAAAAATCCCTGCTCCTATCGGAGCTTTCACCGCAAAGTCTTTGGTATAGTCATTAATAATATAATAGACCAAAGAAATAGCGACAGCAAAGGCGGCTCCCAAAATATAAAGATACTTCCTGACCAATAACAAAGCGATCTGTTTGCCGGTAGCTCCGTTCACTTTACGCAATGCAATCTCCCTGTAGCGCTGGCGAATGTCATACAATGACAGCCCGAACAATCCGAGGCAGGAAACGCAGATAGCCAGTCCGGCAAAGGTGACGTAGATGCGGGTTGTTCTCTTGTCATCATCGTACAGTTTTTCAACTTCATCTTCGACGAAGGAGTAATTGAACTCCCCCTCACCCATTACTTCGTTGTGTAGTTCCTTCAAGAATTGAATGGCTTCCTTGCGTTTACCTTCGGCTATTTTAGCCATTAAAGGTTCGGTAGGGTTTTCTCCTTCATCATACAGAATAGCCAGTGGTGCATCCCCCATAGATAAGTGTCCGGTCCGGAAGTCTTCTATCACACCTACTACCTGATAAGCAGGATTTTTACTTTCATCTGTCCCCACACTCCACCATAGACGGGACTCAGTTTGCAGTGAAGCTTCATTAATATCTTTTATCCGGAAGAGCTTCCTGGCTGTTTCATTTATCATCATTTTATATTGGGCAAACTGGTCTTTATCATTCCACGTTCTTCCTTCTTTCAGCTTCAGACCAAACATATCCATATAATTATTATTAACATACATGATAGCCATTTTATGTTTCTCTCCGTTACTCTCCACATTGACGTATGGTTCCAGATTGATAGGTGCCTCCCCATATCCCCATGAAATGAATAAAGGGCATGCGTCCATCTTCTGTTTAATAACCTGTACCTTATGCCGCTCCAAGTCACGTTCTTTCTGCCATTCTTCATCATTTGCATATCTTCTGTTTTGTGTCTCGAATGACAGGAACTGGCATGAAATGATATTCTTTGCCTGATATCCTAAATCCGCATTCAGCATTGTGTACAACTGGCGAACAAAAAACAATGCGACTACTATCAGACTGAACGTAATGACATATTGAATAAATAAGAATACTACACGAGAAACAATTGAATTTCCTCCGGCATTTACAGAACGTAAAGAGGTGATCGGAGAAGAATAGTTGTAACGTAAGAAAGGAAAGACAGACGTCACCAACGGCAACACGAATAATAAAATGAGAGACAGCGACAGATCAAAAACGATATCCGATTTTACAGGAATTGCATATACCGAGGCGAATATCCCGGCTGAAGTTTCGATCAGCATCCAGATAATAAGCAAGGCGGCTGCCACCATATATATATTCTCTACATAAATCTGGGTAAATATCTGAAAGCCGCTCGCACCATATACTTTTTTTACACCAAACTCACGTGCCCGCTTTAGAACGATAACCGTGTAGATATTGATAAAATTAAAGACTCCCACCAACAACAACATACAAGCCACTACAGTCAAAATCATCACATGGTTGATATTCCCTCGCAAAAAAGAAGTTCCCGAAGGTTCGACAATCTTATTGAAATACAATCCTTTCAAGGGAGTAAGCCCATACTGTATAGGGGAATGACTGTAACATATTAATGACTGTGGCTTGGAAATCTTTTCATTATACTTTTTCAGATCTGTTCCGTTTGCCAGCCGGACCATGCAGAATCCCACCCGACTCCAGTCTGCATATTTCCCCTGATTCACCGGAGCTATCAGGTCGAATTGCAAAGATGCCTTGGTACTCGGTTCATCCACAATGCCACGAATGGTAAGTACAGAACCTGACGATGAAGTTAATTGTTTCCCTATCGGGTCTTCGTCACCAAAAATATGCCGGGCATATTTCCGGGTAATAATTGCATCATCCGGTTTCTGAATAGTTTTAATTCCCGAAGCTATCGGATAGTCCATCAACTGCAAAAGCAAGCTATCAGTTACCAAAACATTGGCCCGGTAACGGTGATTATCGACTACAATATAATCATCGTCAAAAGAAACACTATAAGAATATGCTTCTACTTCCGGATTCTTTAAAGGGTCTATAAAATTAGGATCATTATTCCTGTCTGTATTATCTGCGATCGAAATACTGCCATTACTCCTTTGAATAGTCAGCAAGTACAATCGGTCCAGGTCCTTACAGAAATGGTCAACTGTTATCTCCTGATGGATATAGCGTACAATTATCAACGTTGCAGCCACACTGACTGCAAGCCCGATAATATTGATCATCGTGTATGTTCTGAAACGGGATAAAGTCCTGATAGCAGATAATTGGTTCTTCATATTGCTTTTATAATAAGGATGTTATTCACTTTTGATTACTTCCGCCGGATTTTGTCGGGCAGCTTTCCATACTCTGCCTATAATACTGAAGAATATAATAAGCCCTACAATGATAAAAATAGCTCCATACATCCAGGCACTTATCTCTGTCCGTTCTACATAGCTTTCCAACCAATGTTTCATAGCTATATAACCTATTGGGAAAGCTATGAGGGACGCTGCGATCAATAATATCAGGTATTCTTTCAGGAACAGAATCAGAATATCCCGAATTATAGCTCCATTCACTTTACGAATAGCAATTTCTTTGGATCGCTGTTCGCAAGTCAGTGTCACCAAAGAGTAAATACCCAAAATAGAGATAATCACGCAGACTATACTTACAAAGCCTAATAATTTAAGAAGAATGTATTCTGATTTTAAATATTCATTATAATGTTCCTCTATATTGGTCAATACATATTCAACTCCCGGATATTCTTTGGCAAATAGATCCTCGGTTTTCTGCTTTAGCTCTTGCCATTGCCCTTCATGATATTTGACTATAATCTGCTTTCTGTCAGAGAGTTCGTTATTCTGACCTATAAAAGCTACCGGTTTTACAGGAATTGTAGGTGGGCTGGTATGAAAGTCTTTAATGACTCCGACAATGGTATACGCATGCCTGTCTTTTCCCTGGTATATTTTTTTTCCTATTGGATCATGCATATCCAAAGATTTAACGGCAGTCTCATTGATTACAATCTTATCAACATCATCTTTTTTCAGCATTTCTCCTTTCAGTAGCTTTAAATGATAGAATCGCATTATTTCTTCATTTTCTGCCAGACATTCCAAATTTGTCTGATCTGTGCTACTTTGCTTTCCATCCCAGTCTGTTATCCGCCATGAAATTCTTACTCCCTGAAGCAATAAGCCATAATTTCCTTTCAGTACCTCCCTGGTACATGGCATCTGTTCTACTTTATCCGCTATGGCACTAAAAGAATCATTCGGATACAGATATTGAAAAACTGCTATATTCTTTCTCTCCCAACCTAAATCAACATTATTCAGGAAAAAAAGCTGTCTCATAATGACGCTTACTGAGAATATAAAAAGAATACTAATTATCAGTTGAAGCACGACACTGATTTTACGGTACAAAGCTTTTCCGACTGTCTTTTGGGAATGATAATTCTTCTTTAGAATAAACGGTAGAAATAAAATTAAGGAAGTAATGGCAACTCCTCCCAGATAGAAGAAAGATTCTACGTAAATATTTCCACTGATATTTGACACTTCCTTGAATACTGATAGAAAAAGTTCAATAAAAGTCATTCCCAGTAATCCTGACAATAACAATATCAACAAGTATTCAACGGAAAGTAATATAAATAGTCCCATATGAGAAGAGCCACACACTTTTCTCAGTTCCAACTCTCTGACACGCATACGCATACGGGCAAAGAATAAAGAAAAATAGTTGAAAAGAGAGCACAATATAACTAATCCGCCTACTACTGCAAAAAGAATCAGGTAATAAAACTCGACTGTCCTTTCTGTATTTAGAGCTGAATAATAATAACCTGTGATTGGCATCAATCGATATTTCCCAATAAATATATTTTCCTTCTCTTTTTCCTGAGCATATTCGTTAAGCTTCTTCTGAAAAAGTTGAAGATCCACTTTCTTATGGAATCTGAGAATTGTCATGAAGCCTGAATTCTGCCAGTCTTCGGTCCAACTACTAAAATAAGCACCTTCTGTCCAAAAGCCGAATGACAGATTGCTATGATCTTCCAAACCATCAAGAATTGCACATACAGTCTGAGAGCTACCTCTTAAGTTCACTTTCTGTCCTAAAATATCCGTTGAACCGAACAGACGCATCGCCATATCCTTTGTTAAGGCTATTTTCTCATCCGAGTGCATAAAATCCGTATTCCCCGATACAACAGAAATATCAAACATATTCATAAAACAAGAATCTGCTCCTATCTCAATACCTTCCAAAGGTGTCTGTCCTTCCACTGAGATTTCTACATTTTGCCATCTAGTCAAAGCACACGCTGCTTCTATTTCCGGAAAGTCTCGTTTCAAATAAGTAGATAAAGGGTATGGAGACGAAGTATCGAAACCGGAATTCTCTAATACTGATTCTTTATATAATATGTAAGTTCTCTCCGATCCTTTTAGAAAGGCATCATAAGTCATCTCATAATGTATCCAAAACGTAGAAAGAGCAAAACAGGTAAATCCGACAAATAATCCTATAATACTTATTATAGTTTGCGTTTTGTATTTTATCAAATTGCGAAAGGCTATTTTTAAGTAGTGTCGTATCATCGTATATTATTTATTATTTTATTCACTCTTAATTACCTCTGCCGGATTCTGTCGGGCAGCTCTCCAAACTCTCCAGATAATACTTATAAAAATAATAAGAAGCATTGCTACAAATATTCCTGCATATATCCAGATGTCTATCGAAGTCTGTTTTACATATCCTTCAAGCCAGTGCTTCATAATGGCATATCCTAATGGAAAAGCGATGAATGACGCAACGATAAGCAGAAGCAAATACTCTTTAAAGAATAAGTTCAAAATAACTTTAACACTTGCACCGTTTACTTTCCGAATGGCAATCTCCTTTCGACGCTGTTCGCATGATAAAGTCACTAAGGAGAATATACCAAATACGGCAATCACTATACAGATAAGAGAAACAACACTCAATAACTTGCTTAATGTGTTTTCTGACTTCATGTATTCATTGTAGGTATCTTCCATATTTATCAAGTCCAATACCGCATCCATATTGTCCTTATGCGCCTCTTCCTGCAGTTTTTGGTATACTTTATTCCATGTACCTTCTTTAAATTTAAAAAGAAAAGGCCCTCTGTTTCCGTTGCCCGGATTATCCTTCGGCAAAAAGAATACAGCCGGAATCACTGGATAAATCGGGGCATTATAATATATATCTCTGATAACACCTTTCACTGTGCAAACTTCATTCAGATATATCTTTTTACCTATCGGTTGAGACCATCCGAAAGCTTTTACGGCAGCTTCATTGATTACCACTACTCCTTGTCCGTCTTTTTCATCCAACATATCACCTTCTATAACGTCTATCTGAAAGAAATCAACATAATCCTGATTGATTGTTTCATTCTCTAATTTGATTCGTTGTTCTTTATCAGTCTGTCCTTCCCATTCCCTCAATTCATAAGAAGAAAATGACGATTTAGGAATAGGACTGGAAAAACCACATAAACATTCTGTTACATCAGGCATCTGCTTTAGTATCTCTTTGAAAGGGGTATTTTCAAATCCATAAATAGAAAGAATGGCTCCCACATTATGTTTCTCCAATCCCAATTCTTTGGAATTTTGCAGAAAATTGAGTTGCTTCATCATGACCAAAGTGCAGAACACAAAACCGATACTTATAAAAAGCTGGAATAAAATGCTACCTTTATAAAACCAGCCGGAAAGATGAAGATTTGATTTGTGATTGATACTATCGAGCAATGTCCGCTTGTTGACATAGCGCACAAGTATAGCTGCAAAACCCATTGTTATCAGTAACAATAATAATATATATACAAACACTTCACTATAAAAGTATGAAGTACTCTCATCGATTTGCGACAACTCCTTAAAAACAGGCAGAATTAACTCTATCATCATGATTCCCAAACCTAATGACAGCACAAGCAACAAGATCAATTCTGAAAGGAGTAATGAAAGAAGATTGCCATTGGAGGCTCCATTCACCTTTCGTAGTGCCAATTCGCGCTTGCGCATTCGGATACGGGTTACGAGCATTGTTAAATAGTTACATAATCCGCAAATAATAACCAAAGCTCCAATGCAAGCAAAAAGACGAACATGATTCAATTTGACATTGATATCCTCCCTCGGATGAGTACTCCTCAATGTTGATAACAGAGCTATAGGAGTAGATATAACCGGGCTATATGAGTCCAGTTGTATTTTATATTTCGCCAGTCTCTTCTCTACAGCTTCTACATCACTATTCGGATAGATACGGAAAAGAGTATGGCATTGCTGTCTTCCCCAATCCGGATCTCGATCTTTATATGGTAACAAAATATCAAAAGGATACATGGAATGTCCTTCCCATGATTTTACTACTGCGACAATCGTCATTTCAGCATTTCCTCTGTCAGGAAATAGCAATTGTTTGCCTATCGGGGATTCTTCTCCGAATATTTTTTGGGCGGTTTTATCCGTAATGGCAATTTGTTTATCCCCCAGTCTCAAACGATTATCGCCATCTATCGTAATGATATTAAACATTGAAATAAAGTTAGAATCAACTTCCAACTGGTATGTATGATATACATTCTTCTCATGTTCAATGGAAGTTATACCTCCATTATATATATGGCAAGCACTCTCCACCTCCGGACAGTTTTTCTTTATATAATCAGCCAACAAACTGGATGAATAATAAGAAAATCCGTCTCCCTGCAAATCAAATTTATTACCTGCCAAGTAGATGCGCTCCGCCCCTTCATGAAACGTATCGTATGTCATTTCATAACGTATCCATAGGGCAGACAATGCAAAACAGGTGAAACCAATTGCCAAGCCGACTATACTTACAATACTCTGCGTCTTGTACTTGATCAGATTGCGAAAAGCTATTTTTAAATAATGATATATCATGACATTGTGTTTATGTTATTCACTCTTGATAATTTCTGCCGGATTCTGCCGGGCAGCTTTCCATACTCTCCAAATGATGCTAAGCAAAAGAATAATAGCTATCACAACAAAGATACTTATATATACCCAGCCATCTATCGATGTTTGTCTCACGTAGCTGTCGATCCATCTCCTCATTACAACATATCCTGTGGGGAATGCAATAACGGCAGCTATGATCAATAACAATAAATATTCCTGGAAGAACATCTGCAGGATATGATGGATTTGCGCTCCGTTCACCTTACGTATAGCAATCTCTTTCTGACGCTGTTCACAAGACAGCGTTACCAATGAGAAAACTCCGAATACAGAAATAATGACGCAAACCAATGATACAAAACTCAATAATTTCATCAGTGCATCTTCGGAGCGGAGGTACTTGTTATATTCCTCTTCTTCATTAAACAATCGCATATACGCATTCGGAAATTCCTCTCTGTACAGTTTCTCTATGGTCGCACGACATTCATTCCACGTGCCCTCTCTAAATTTAAACAGAATGCTGGCACGATTCAACAGATAATCTTGCGCTTTAGGATGCTGAAAAGCAATCAGTCCCGGTTCACTCGTAGGAGAACGATAGCTAAAGTTCCTGACTACTCCGACAACCTTATATAGGCTACGCTGACCATTATATTCATGATAGAAACTTTTGCCCAAAGCCCGTTTCCATCCAAATTTACGGCATGTATTTTCATCTATCACTACTTCATTTTCTTGATTCTTGTCCGATATAAACTCGCCTTCCAATAAATTCAATTTATAGAATTCAAAGAATTCTTCTTTAGCAGGCATCATACCAACTGTTAAAGGTTCTTCAACCGCTTTCGACGAATCATCCCAGTTGTTTATTTCGACATACATCATCGGTCCTGTAGGAATAATCGGGAAATACGAAGGGGGTAAAGCCTCTGTCACCATGGGCAAAGTAGCTATCTTCGCCGACCATTGCTTAATATCACCATTCCATAAGGCTACATTACCGACATTATGACGTTCCATTCCTAAGTCCGTATTTTTCAGAAAATAGAGTTGCTTCATCATAACAGCCGCACAGAAGATAAAAGCAAGACTGACAACTAACTGCATGATAATTCCTATCTTACGAAACAAATAAGGTCTGGTAGCTACCGCTTTTCCTTTTATCGCTTCCTGCAATGTCCGACGGCGAAAATAAGATAAAGGCATCTGTGCAAACAGGAAAGACAGAATGATTACAATCAAAAGATATGCAATGATCTCTCCATAATATACACTGGCCTCTATCTGTGTGAAGTTCAGGAAGCCGGACAGACTCACCTCTATCATCAACAGTCCGCATAACAGGGCGATACATAGAATCAACAACAGTTCAATGGCAAACTGCACCGATAAAGATGTATTACTTGCACCATTTACTTTACGAAGCGCCATTTCACTACTACGCATGCAAAGCCGACTGATATAAAGCGTCAGGTAATTGAATAAGGAACAAATAATGACCAATCCGCCTGCTAAAGAGAAATAGAAAATATAACTGAAGGAGATAACTACCTCTACTTTAGAAACATAATCCGAATAACGCAAAGCCGAAATGGGCGTGATCAGAAGCTTCACAAGTTCGCTCTCTTTGGGAATATCCAAGATATCAATGTCTTCCATCTTCTTTTGAAAAGTATCCCTATCCACTCCTGCGCGAACACGGATAAACAGTTGTTCTCCCTTACTACTCCAGCGTGGATAGCGCCTTGCCGAACTCAATACACTATACGGTATATTGGAATGACGGGACCATCCGCTCACAATGGCGCCTATCTTACGGGGACGTCCGCTCAGTTCTACTTCTTTCCCCAAAGCATCCTCTTCACTGCCAAAAAGCTTTCGGGCAAACTCTTCCGTAATGGCGATTTCCGGATCATTTTCTTTCAGGAAGTTGACTGTTCCTTTCAGCAGCCGTATATTGAAAAAGTTCATGAAAACAGAATCTGCTGTAGCCATTACTACCTCCTGTTCATTATCTCCCATACGGAATTTCATATCCCGATATATGGAAGTGGAAGCAGTAGCTTCTATCTCCGGCATTTTCTCCTGTAAATAGTTTGCCAAAGGGTAAGGAGTAACATTGGATGTACTACCAGGGGAATCAGTATAATGCGCACGTACCATATAGATACGGTCGGCTCCGTTATGGAAAGTATCGTAAGTCATTTCATAACGAATCCATAAGACAGACAGCGCAAAACAAGTGAAACCAACAGCTAATCCAATGATACTGACAAGGCTCTGTGTCTTGTACTTTACCAAATTGCGAAAGGCTACTTTCAAATAGTGTTTAATCATGGTACTTTATGAATATATTACATACTGACTTCCGTTACTACCTGTCCGTCAAACAAATTAATGATACGGTCGGCATAACCGGCATCGTGCTGTGAATGTGTTACCATCACAATAGTGGTTCCTTCCTTATTTAGTTCACTCAATAGCCCCATCACTTCTTTACCGTTCTTTGAGTCCAGATTACCGGTAGGCTCATCGGCCAGGATCAACTTAGGATTGGCAACTACTGCACGGGCAATAGCAACACGCTGCTGCTGACCTCCGGAAAGTTGTTGCGGGAAGTGTTTGCTGCGATGTGTGATAGCCATTCGTTCCATAGCAGTCTCCACTCTCTTTTTACGTTCGGAAGCTGAGATACCCATGTAAAGCAAAGGCAATTCAATATTTTCATAAACATTCAATTCATCTATCAGATTGAAGCTTTGAAAGACGAAACCGATCACTCCTTTACGAAGGCTGGTACGCTGTGACTCTGTGTACTTGGAAACTTCTGTTCCATTGAGGTAATATTCCCCTCCTGTCGGATTGTCCAATAACCCAAGAATATTGAGCAATGTTGACTTTCCACAACCGGAAGGTCCCATAATGGCAACGAACTCTCCTTGCTTCACCTCGATACTTACATTATTCAACGCCCAAGTTTCCACTTCTTCGGTCTTGAAAATCTTCTGTAAATTAATTGTCTTGATCATAATTGTAATATTTAAAAGTTATTGTGTTTATTCGTTTTTATGAGAAATAAATCGGTTCCTTAATAAATTACCAACCGTATTATCTTCATAATATTATATATTCCTTATTTCAATATCAACTCCTCTGCATCGCCAAAGGTATCATATCCTGTCGTAATTACCCAATCTCCCGTCTGCAAACCTTCCGTAATTTCGTACTGCTGCGGATTCTGCCGCCCAATACTTAATGGTACACGGATTGCTTTTGTCTTCGAAGCATTCACTTTGTAAATCCATTGTCCTCCTGTAGACTGATAGAAATTACCCCGTGGAATAATAAGCGCCCGTTCCGGCTGACCTAATTCAATCTGTACACGGAAGCTTTTGCCAACTCTGACATTATCGGGCATATCGCCGGTAAAGACAAGATCGACATCAAACATACGGTCTTTTACTTCAGGGACGACTTTCGTTATTTTCAGCGGATATTTCTTTCCCTGATAATTGACGGTAGCAGGCAGTCCGGTAGTGATCCTGTCAATGTAATATTCGCTTAGCGAAGTATGTATCTTATACTGATCGAGTACCTTTATTTCGGCAATGCTTTCGCCGGAAGAAACCTGCTGCCCCGGAGTAACCCTGACAAAGCTTAGTTGCCCTTTTATAGGAGCCGTCACCACCAGGTTATTCAATCGCTCATGAGTACGTTCATATTTCTTGCGCTCCCGTTCACGGTCATTGCGAATCAGTTCTTTACGAATCATCGTAACAGCCGAATCATGTCGCAGGCTTTCTTGTTGCAATGCCGCGTTTTTTAGTTTGTAGTTATATTCATCTTCGGCTACTTGTAGTTGAGCCTTACTCTTTACTCCCATCTGAAACTCTTCCCGATCAAGGGCAATGCTCTTTTTCAGTCGTTCCAGTTCATAATTATTCGTCAGAGCCTGCTGCTTCAGATTAAGACTTTTCTGTTCCATCTCAATCTCCTGTTCCTGATAGGTAATCATTTGCTTTTCCCATTCGTCACGCTGGTCTTCAATGCTGCGAAGCAGGTCTGGATTGGAAAGGACGATAATGGTATCCCCCTGATGGAGCAGACTCCCTTCCTCACCAACGATGCTTTCAACGCTTCCCGCTTCGCGGGTATTGATTTTGATAGTCAGTATAGGCTGAATCAGTCCCTCCACATCTACATATTCCATAAAATTATCCTCTTTCACTTCCGCTATCTGAATATTTTCGGCATCAATACGTAATTTTCGGGGGCCTAATGACAGAACAATTACATAAATCAGAAAGGCAGCAAACAAAAGTCCGCCTATCAGATAGTATCTGTATCGAATGTACCAAGGTTTCTTTTCTAATTTTATATCCATGACTTTATCAGGTATTTTATATTTTTATTTATTAAAGCTAAGTAAGTTGCTATTCTATAAGAAGATTGTAATCTTCTGTCAATAGCATATTCCGTTCAAAATCGTAAAGTGTCATACTTCGAAGTGTGTAATATAAGCTCCAATAATTGTACAAAGCCGATACGTAATTACGGCGGGCACTATCTTTCTCGGCAATGGAAGCATTCAGATCAAGGATAGTGGATTTTCCCAGTATATAAAGTTTGCGGGCAACTTCATTTCTTCGTTGAGCCGTTTCATCTGTACGGGCAGCGATACGTACCCGTTGTGTTTGCAGATTAAATTGTTTCACCAGTTTGCGGACATTCAATTCAAAATCCGTCCGATTTTGCTCCACTTGCGTATATACTAGATCACGATTGGAACGGGCTACCCGCACTTGTCCTTTCCCTCTTCCCCAATCTAAAATAGGAAGAGCGATACTCAGACTTACATATTGCTGGTCTAACAGATTCCGATAAGCATCCGGCAACTTTTCGGCAGTCTGCGTCAGTCCGAAACGGAGATAAATATCTGCTTTCAGCCCCGCATTGGCACGGGCTCTTGCCACAGCACTCTCGCTTTCCAGTTTTCTTCGTTTCATCGTCTGTATATCCGGACTATTTTCGTATGCCAATGCCAATGCTTCATCCAGATTGACACTGAAATCCGGCACTTGGGAGTTGATACGCACACGAAGTTCCCGATCTTCCTGAATGCCCAGATAAGAACGAAGTTCCTGCATGCAATTATCCATTTCTATACGGGCATTCATACGATTTGTTTCTTCGGTCAGACGATTCAATTCTAACTGCAGCATTTCATTCTCTGTGATCGTGCCTATATTGTAGCGCCCCTGAGCGTAACGATAGAGCGTGTCGGCATTTGTATAATTGAAAGAAGCAATATCGTAATTACTTTGAGCGGTAGCCAAAGCGAAGAATTTATTAATTGCATTGGCGGAAACAAGTTCCAGTGTTTCCACATAACTTTTCTTGGCTTCCTGATAGCGTACCGGTTCTATACGTTTATCCCATTTCAGACTATTATAACCAAAAAGCGACTGGCGATATCCTATCATGACAGGAGAAGTTTGCCATGAGTATTTATGTTCGCTGAACAAGTCCATACGTTGCGCAGATGTTTCGAGAAAAAGAGAACCTCCGGTCCAGGGAATATTCTGCGACAGGTTCAAAGTCAGATCGGTATTCAACAGATTTTGCTCGACAAACTTAACGGAACCGTCCCCCATTGTAATCTTATTGATGGCACGATTCAGATTAGGATCGGATGACAAACTCAAAGATGGCAAATAGTTAGCCCGATAATATTTGTAGTTCCAGTAAGCCGAACGAAAACTATGTCGTGCAGTCTGTGCATCAGGTGATTCCAGACGGGCTATTTTCACCACCTGCTCCAACGACATCTCCATTGTTTGATTTTGAGCAGCCAGCAGTTCAGTCGACAGGATTCCGAGTGTTATATAGAGTATTTTCAGATTCATTCTTAGATTTATTTGTTATTTACTATTCAAAACCTGTGCCATTCTTATATTTCATTATAATTCAGCTATTTACATTTACCACACTATTACAAGCAGCGTGCAAATACGCACAAATTTAGTGCGCAATCGCACATACAACACATGATTATTATCCATATCTTTGCCCTTGCATTAAAACTTTAGGATAAGTAACGAATCATATACCCCATACCCTATGGATGAAGTCAACAAACTAGGAAAGATACTCATTGTAGATGATAACGAAGATGTGCTCTTTGCCCTCAATCTACTACTCGAACCCTATACGGAAAAGATAAAGGTAGCTACCACTCCCGACCGGATTGAGCATTTTATGACTACCTTTCAGCCCGATCTTATCTTATTAGATATGAATTTCAGCCGTGATGCAATTAGCGGTCAGGAAGGTTTTGAAAGTCTGAAGCAGATTTTGCAGATTGATCCGCAAGCTATTGTCATCTTCATGACTGCATATGCGGATACAGATAAAGCTGTACGGGCCATTAAAGCCGGTGCAACAGATTTTATCCCCAAACCTTGGGAGAAGGAGAAATTGCTGGCTACTCTCACCTCCGGTATGCGTCTGCGCCAATCTCAACGGGAGGTAAACATCTTAAAAGAGCAAGTAGAAGCACTCAGCGGACAAAGTTCTCCGGAAGGGGACATTATCGGAGAATCTCCGGTCATGCAGGAAGTATTCGCAACCATAAACAAACTTAGCAGTACAGATGCCAACATTCTGATTTTGGGAGAAAACGGAACGGGAAAAGACGTGATTGCCCGACTGTTATACCGCTGTTCCCCCCGATACGGCAAACCTTTTGTCACCATCGACCTGGGAAGTATCCCCGAACAACTTTTCGAAAGTGAACTGTTCGGATTTGAAAAAGGAGCTTTCACCGATGCTAAAAAGTCAAAAGCCGGACGGATGGAAGTTGCCACCAATGGTACTTTATTCCTTGATGAAATCGGTAATCTTTCGCTTCCCATGCAATCGAAGCTGCTCACTGCGATCGAAAAACGGCAGATCAGCCGCTTAGGAAGCACACAGGCCGTGCCTATTGATGTTCGTCTGATTTGCGCAACGAATGCGGATATTCGCCGTATGGTGGATGAAGGAAGTTTCCGTCAGGACTTACTCTATCGTATTAACACAATTGAAATACATATTCCCCCGCTCCGCGAACGTGGGAATGATATCATTCTGCTTGCCGAATATTTTCTGGACCGTTATGCACGCAAATATAAAAAAGAAATGCGTGGCTTGACACGGGAAGCCAAAAATAAGTTATTGAAATATACGTGGCCGGGCAATGTACGGGAGTTGCAACATACAATGGAACGTGTCGTAATATTGGGAGACGGTTCTTTGTTAAAACCCGAAAACTTCCAGTTCCACGTCACCCCCAAGCAAAAAAAGGAAGAAGAAATTGTTTTGAACCTTGAACAACTGGAACGGCAAACCATTGAAAAAGCAATGAAACTTAGTGAAGGGAATATCTCACGTGCTGCCGACTATTTAGGCATTACCCGCTTTGCCTTATATCGCAAACTTGAAAAACTAGGCTTATGAGACGATTTGCATTCAGAGTGATTTTACATATCTTACTGATAGTATTGTTTTCTATCAGTAGCTACCTGTTATTTCAAAAGCAGTTATGGTTCAGCACTACTATCTGCATTATATTGCTGATAACCACGGCTATACACCTTTACCGTATGCAGTTCAAACAAATTGCCCTATTGCGACGACTGACAGACGGCCTCCGCTATAATGACATGATGCAAACTTTCCATCCACCTTTCAAAAACAAAATAATGAATGAATGGGCGGAAGAACTTTCGGATACTTTAAAAGATTTTCGGGGAAGATTGCTGGCAGAAGAGATCAAGCACCAATACTACGAGAACTTATTGAACAAAGTTGATACGGCAGTGCTTGTTGTCGATAAAGCCGGACATATAGAATGGATGAATCAGGCGGCCGTTATCCACTTAGGACAAATATCACAATTGCCGGAAACATTGCTAAAGGCTTCTGTTGCCCATGACACCCCCGTCATCCGTATCGAACAAAATAGCACTGTGCTGGAAATGGCCATATCACGCACTACATTTGCCACTCAAGGTAGAGAACAGCAGTTAATCAGTTTAAAAAACATTCATTCTGTATTGGAACGCAATGAAATGGAAGCCTGGCAAAAGCTGATACGCGTGCTGACTCATGAAATCATGAACTCTATCACACCAATCATTTCTCTTTCGGAAACATTAAGCGAGAGAGGGATCCCCAGTCAACTGGGAGAAAAAGAATATTCTGTTATGCTGCAAGCCATGCAGACCATTCACAGAAGAAGCAAAGGATTACTGGAATTTGTAGAGAACTATCGCCGGCTCACACGAATCCCTGCTCCTATTCGTACACAAATTTCTATTGCGGAATTATTCACGGATTTAAAGAAATTATTTCCGGAAGAAGAGTTTCAGTTTGAGGTTCCCTCGCCCGAACTGAAATTAAATGTGGACCGAACACAAATAGAACAGATTCTTATTAATCTGCTGAAAAATGCCCGTGAAGCATGCAGTCGGAAATCAGATAAGAAGATTCAGGTAAAAGCAAGAAAACTTTCTGCCGGAAATACGACATTAACGATATCTGATAATGGAGAAGGTATTCTGCCCGATGTGCTGGATAAAATATTTGTTCCTTTCTTTACCACCAAAACATCCGGTTCGGGGATCGGATTAAGTTTATGCAAGCAAATCATGACTTTGCATGAAGGAAGTATTAATGTTAAGTCGGAAGTGGGTAAAGGAAGCAGTTTTATCCTTACTTTTCCTAAATAAGAGCCTTTGATATTTGCATCTTGATGTGCTATTCTTAAGATTACGTCCCAAAATTATTGTACCAAAAGCAACAAACCAGAAAATAAACTGCATAAATAAATGCAATAATATGCGAAAACGCAGCCTGATATTGCATAAAACGGCATAATATATACATCTTTTCGTATGTACAAAACACTTATTGGTTTAAAAGGAACACCTCGTTGGTTTTAAACCAACGCTACCTTGCTCACCGAGGAACTTATTTTTCCTTGATGCGAAAGAGATAAAAAGGCGATTCAGTGCTTGTTTTCATCTGATTTATTAGAATTATAAGCAAGGCAAGAAGTAGCATAATGATTATCATTAAGCCATTCATCCAGCTTAATGATTAGCAACAAGGGAAAGAACAGTTCAAGTCGATCAGTATATCAGACAATTAATGAAATTATGTACTTTCCTATTTAAAGATGCAGGCGTTTATTGATTCTTAGCTTATGACAGATGTAATTATAGCCCTTCCTCCCTGTTTAAATATTCTTTTTTTCAGAATGATCGTTTTTTCACTAAACGAATAGACTAATCTGAGTCTGGTATAGCCCGAATATTCATTATGCCTGCTGATCGTCTACTTAAAATAGCAGAGGACTCGATCATCCTCTGCTACCCAAACTATTTGTATCAGGATTCAACTCCTTTACAGCATCTTTTACCGCTTTCTGGGTCGGTTTACGGTAAGTTTCCGCTTGTTGTACCGGAACAATCTCATTGACCATTCTTTCATATCCTTTTTGTTCTAACAAATGAACTTCCTTTTCATTCGTTTCTTTTTGTTTTTCCGTTTTCATATGGCTTTTTTATTTTTAGTTTTCTACTTTGAAAACAGAAAACAGCAAAAGATGGTTCATCCTATCTGATTTTATTTTCAGTTAATTCGTCCCAATAATCGCATAAATGCATATATTTGCCCATCTAATATGAACCTCATTGAAGTTATGAAAGAAAATAAATATGACGACGACCGCTTCTTCAGCCAATATGCTCAAATGTCACGCTCTGTAGAGGGATTACAAGGTGCCGGAGAATGGCATATATTACAGAAAATGCTACCGGACTTTACAGACAAGAGAGTACTGGACTTAGGCTGCGGATTTGGCTGGCACTGTATCTATGCCATCGAACATGGAGCAAAGTGTGTTACAGGAATTGATATTTCCGGGAAGATGCTGGAAGAAGCTCAAAAAAGAAATTCTTCACCACTCATCGAATATAAATGTATGGCAATCGAGGATTTCGACTTTCAACCGGATACTTATGATATCGTAATCAGTTCCTTGACCTTTCATTATCTGGAATCTTTTATTAATATATGCCGTAAAGTCAACAGCTGCCTCACAGCAGGAGGTTCTTTTGTTTTTTCAGTAGAGCATCCGATATTCACAGCCTATGGTAATCAGGATTGGTATTACGACCAAGATGGAAAACGTGCTCACTGGCCTGTAGACCACTACTTCAGTGAAGGCAAACGTACTGCTATTTTTTTAGGAGAAGAAGTCGTGAAGTATCATAAGACTTTAACTACATATATTAATAGTCTTCTTCAGACCGGATTTGAAATTTGTGAATTGATAGAGCCCCAACCGAGTGAAATGATGCTGGATACTATTCCGGAAATGCAAGACGAACTTCGGCGTCCAATGATGCTTCTTATTTCTGCCAAGAAAAAAAGTTGACTTGCAAACAGATGAATTTCAGTCGATTGTAATTTAATCAATAAAAAACATTCATTTAGTTATTGATAATTAAAAAATACTCCCTATCTTTGCACCGCTTTTGAAAAGAACAACCCTTTAAAAGTAGCGGGGTGTAGCGCAGTCCGGTTAGCGCACCTGCTTTGGGAGCAGGGGGTCGTGGGTTCGAATCCCGCTACCCCGACGAAAATTTCAAGTTAAGAAAAATTGAATGGTGTTGAGCTGATACAGTTTGTATCGGCTTTTTTCATTGGTGCAAAATAGACTTAATTAGACCCCATTTAGGGGCAAATAAAGGGGATAATTCTTTGAACTATCTTTGAACAGGTTTCTCTATTTGCACCTATTTAGTGGAAATTAAAGCGGTTTCCCATCAATTTACCCCGATTCAAGCTGTTTAATGCGATTTTAAACCTTTAAAAAACATTAAAACAGTATGGCAACATTTAAAGCGATCGTTTTCCAAACTGGAAGACATATAAAACAGGATGGAACATCCAATATAAAAATTAGAATCTATCATAATAGAGAATCTCAGTATATAGCCACCAGCTACTATATCCACCCCAGAAACATGGATGACTCCGGACGGATCCTGCCAAACGTTACAAACGGCGAAATGATAGAGTACGAAATAAATGCGTATATCCAAAAGATCAGGAGAGAGTATTTAAAGCTAGGACAAGAAAGAACTCAGTTTATGTCATGCAAGGATTTAAAAGAAGAAATAGAGAAATCCCTAGCTCCTGACGCCGAGTTTATAGACTTCGTAGAGTTCGCCCAAAACATAGTAATTCAGACGAAAAAGAAAAAGACAGCCGAATGGTATAGCTCTTCCATTGATACACTATGTTGGTACACAAAAAGAAAGAAGATAGATATTAAGCTAATCACCTCATTTCTGCTAAATAAGATGATCAAAGACTTATATCACTCCGGGCCCGCCGGCATTCCTTTAGAACCGGGCACAATAAGCCATTACCTTAGAGGACTGAGAGCATTGTACAACAAAGCCAAGCTCTATTACAACAATGAGGACTTTGATATTATAAGGATCCCAGGCGATCCGTTCAAAAAGGCTGAGATACCGGAGTACCGGAGGAAACGAAAGAATATAGACATCAACACTCTATTGAAGATTAGGGATTTCCAATCTGACAAGAAACGTACCAATATGGCACGTGATGTCTTTATGATGATGTTCTACATGATGGGAGTCAATATTAACGACCTATATAGTATTTCGTGCGAACGCCGCGGAAGACTGGAGTACACGCGATCTAAAACGAATACGGAGAAGAATCACGAACAGATACCGCTTTCCGTCAAGATCGAACCGGAGCTTCGCATCCTACTTGATAAATACACAGAGGGTTATTTCCTCTCCTACTTTCATACCAACTACTGTAGCTTGAATAATTTCATGCGAGCAATCAATAATGGACTGAAAGACATTTGTATGAACTTAGAACTAGACTTCAAGGTCACCACAAACTGGGCCCGCCACAGCTGGGCCAGCTTGGCAAGAAACAAGGCCGGAGTACCGAAGGCAGATATTGACTTCTCCCTCGGTCATGTAAATAACGACTATAAGATGGCCGATATCTACATTGATATAGATTATAGTATTTGTGATAAGGCAAATCGCGCTGTATTGGATTTATTGCAGAAAAAAGAAGAAAAAAAAGACTGAAACGTTTGCAAATACAAAAACTCTATATATATTTGCAAACAGAATGGTGTTGAGCTGGATAAAACAATAGTTTTGTCCGGCTTTTATTGCATATATATGCTTCAACAGCTCTTATTACTGAAACTCATCTCATCTTTACGCTATGCGCCGCAAAACAATGACGCATGGAAATTACAGTTTCAAAAACAGCTTTATTAGATAAGTTGAAATCAATCGGGCGAATCATACAGCCTAAAAACACATTACCAGCTTATGACAACTTTTTGTTTGTCGTTGATGAATATGGTCTTATTCTAGTGACAGCAGGGGAAGAAGGTGGACGCATCTCTACAAATGTAGATGGCGCTGCCGACTTCATCAATTATTCTTTCATGGCTAACGCCAAGACATTACTCGACGGATTAAAAGAAATCCCCGAACAGCCATTGACTATATCCATCCTTGAAAAGGAATTGATTGTCAAGTATGCCAATGGCAGGTTTTCAATACCACTTGAAAAAGGTGATCAATACCCATCCATGAACACGGATGACACCGCCAGCCCATTTCTTGTTTCAGGTAATGACTTATTATACGGAATAAGGCAAGTCTTGATCTGTAGTGCCAATGATGAGCTCCGTCCGGTATTAAATGGTGTCTATTTTGATATTGGTTTAGATTCAATGTCATTTGTCGCAACAGATGGTACCCGTCTAGCAATGATTGAAAATCCATCCGCTTATACGCGCAAGGAACGGGCGGCCTTTATCCTGCCAAGTAAGTTTGCTAAAATCCTTTCTAATATTGTTCCGGAAGATTGCATGGAAGTAGAAATATCGGTAAATCAGACTAATATTTTATTTGAGTTTGATTCATACCGGTTAGTCTGCCGTATGATTGAAGGCCGGTACCCTAACTATCGTGCCGTTATCCCTCAAAAACAGCCCAATCGCGCAGTATTAAAGAAAGCCGATATAGTCTCAGCTCTAAAGCGTGTATCTGTCTTCTGTGACAGCAACTCATCTCTGGTAGTACTCAAATTCGATTTCAGTTCTCTTAAAATAGCAGCTCATGATTTAGACTTTTCTAAGTCTGCAGAAGAAACGATCAACCTGCAGTCAGGCTGTGATATTGAAATAGGTTTCAAGAGCAGTTTTTTGATAGAGATGGTAAACAGCATTCCTTCGGAAGATATTGCTATCACCATGAGCGATCCGTCGAAAGCCTCAATCTTTACCCGCTGCGATGAAGAAGTTCGTAGCCTTACTTATCTATTAATGCCTTTATCAATTAATTATTAATACCATGGGAAAAGAACATCAATCACCTAAACAGGTTATTCAATCGTATTTGGAAGAGAGAGCAAAGAGTGATCCACTCTTTGCTACTTCCTATGCAAAACCAAATAAGAAAATAGATGAATGCTACGACTATATTATAAGCCAAGCCAAAAAACGTGGTGGTAGTGTTGTATGTATGTCTGACGATGAAGTATTCGGGTTAGCGGTCCATTACTATGATGAAGACAATATCAAAGTAAATAAGCAATCAAAATCGAAAGTGGTAGTTCCTAAGCAACCTGAAAAGCAAAAGGAACTTACGTTAACAGCTGAGAAGTCTAAACCGGAACAGGTTGCTCCTAACAAACGTAAAGGGAAAAAAAAGGAAATACCATCAGGGCAATTTTTATTATTTGAGGACCTATGAAACCAAAAACAGCATTACAGAGACAGGTTGTAAAGCTAAGTGCTAAGCTTCCTGCTATTACTGAGAATCAGACCGCTTGGGCTATAAAAAATTGTTTTGAGGTGGAAGGATTCCATAGGGCTAAAAAGATTTGGTGTACTGAGTGCGGAGAAGTCTTTGAGGCTAAAGAATCCTATTTATCATACTCCTTGCTGGGCATCAATTGTCCTTGTTGTGGCAAGCATCTCAAAGTACAAGGGAGTCGTAAAAGGGTATATTCACCTCAATCAATGTATTTCACAATTATAACCACAATCGAAGGATTTCAGGTTTTAAGGCATTTTGTTGCCCGTAAATCCTGCCGTGTTGGTCAGACTGCGCAATTTGAACTTCACGAAGCTGTGCAGAATTGGATATCTCCCAAAGGTATTGAGGTAATAATGTCCAGATCATCCAGCTATTGCTATTATGGAGCTTATGATCATTGGTGTTGGAGTTCAGACATGGAAATACGTTCTGATTATGGTATAAAAGACAAATACCACATTTGGGCAAGTCATATCAAAACCTTAAGACTACTCCCCCAACTGAAGTATGCGGGAATTGATGAGAATTTTAATGGTATTACTCCCGATATCCTATTTAGAATGTTATTGCGTTATCCGTTTGTTGAGACATTGATAAAGCAAGGTGATAAAGAACTATTGAGGTATATGGAAGATAATATAACCCAAGTTGGAAAGTACTGGCCAGCAATAAAAATAGCCAGACGTCACGGCTTTAAGATTACGAAACGTACCGATCTGAGAATGTATTTTGATTACTTGGAAATGTCCAATGCCATCGGAAGAGATATTCGTTCCCCTAAATACGTCTGTCCAAAGAATCTAAAGCAAGCTCACGATGAAGTGATGAAAATAAAACAGAAAATAGATGCTAAGATTGACTTTGAGAAAAAGAGGAAACAAGCAATAAAAGATGAGAAAGAATATCTAAAACAGAAAGGTCGTTTCTTCGGTATAGCATTTGGTGACAATCTTATCCAGATTGGCGTTCTACAAAGCGTTATGGACTTCTTAGAAGAAGGTAAAGAAATGCACCATTGTGTGTTTACCAATAAATACTACAGTAAATCAGACTCTTTGATTCTAACAGCTCGTATTGGTAATAAGCGCATTGAGACGGTTGAAGTAAATCTGAAAACTTTGAGTGTTGTCCAGTCACGGGGTGTTTGCAATAATAATACTGAGTATCATGAACGCATTATTGGTCTCGTAAAAAAGAATATGAACTTAATACGTCAGAAACTGACGGCATAGCATACAATGACCTATATAGAATATATAAACCAATTTTGGAAGATGAATCGAAGTGTAGAATTTAGCTCGAACGAAGTGTTTTTGTACTTTTACTTATTGAATGAGTGCAATATTCGGGGTTGGCAGAATCCGTTTGAACATCCCAACAAGACTATCGTCCTCGCAACCGGTATATCAGAACCAACCGTCATTGAAGTTAGGAACAGATTGCAGCAAAAAGGTTTAATATCTTTCGAATCGGGCAAAAAGAATGCAAAATCGCCAGTTTATTACTTAAATGATTTAAGTAAACCTTTAAGTAAAGTCTTAAGTAAAACCTTAAGTAAACCTTTAAGTAAAAGCTTAAGCTCTTATAATAAGACTAAAGACAATAAGACTATAACTCCCTCACACGTACGCGTGGGAGAGCTGTTTCCGGAAGATAGTTTTTTCGATAAGTCTTTAGCCGACTGTTATACTGAGTTGAAGTCGAATCAATCGTGGGCGGAGACAGTAACGATGAATACTCGTTCTTCCGGAAACCCTGATTTCACATTAGAGGACTTTCACGAGTGTTTGAAGCTGTTTTTTATGGAGCAACAGAACAAAGGCGAAACATCAAAATCCCCCAAAGATGCGATGTCCCATTTTGCCAGTTGGTTGAAAATTGAACTTAAAAACAAAAAAGATGAACGGAGAACTAATAAAAGCAGGGATGCAGGCGGTGCTAAGCCCGTTGCAGATAGTCCAGGAGACAGCAGTAATCCGAAAGGAGTTAACCCCGATGCAGCAAGCCTTACAAGCTGGATCGACGGCCTCTCAATTGGTCGCTGAATGGAGTGGAACAATCGCACAGTTGAACTGTAATGTCTCATTGTGTGACGTAGCCAATGCCGGGAATATCCCTACTCTGGCAGACGTAAACAGGAGTTTTAGCAATTCAGCATCGGTAGAGATTATCACAAAGCATTTGAAGTCAGTACTCAGTTATGCCGGTGTTGAATTAACCGATGCCCAGCTAGCGGAAACAGCTCTGTCGATATTGTCCAGCTACTGGTATCTGAACCTGGCCGAGTTATGTATCTTCTTCTCTCAGCTAAAAAACGGCAGCCGTGGGCAGTTCGTTTGGGGATCGAAGATAAACAATCAAGCGATCATGGTAGCGCTTGCCGATTTCTGCAAAGATAGGCGTCGTGAAATCGAACGCAAGGAAAGCGCGAAGATACGTCAAGACACGGAGAATGGATATTCACGATCTGAGACGCTGAGTAAGGATATCGTTCTAGGTACGAAAGGCATTCAAAATGCTAGAGAAAAGGCTATGCAGAGTTTCGAGGCCTTCTTAAAGTTCTTTCCATATCTACCGGACAGATACACCCCGGAAGTACTTTGGAGAGCATGGAGAGGCGACAATGAAGCCCTGCAAACGATTTACGGTGATAAGATTCCCGCTAAAGAAGTCGCAGAGAAAGATATCGGGATGTATTTATGCAACTACAATATTGCTAAGAGTAAAGAAAATGAAAAAATATGAGACATTGGCTGTTATCACCATTGCAGCCATAGTTTTTTATACTGTATGTTATTACGTACTGTATTGGTACATAGATAAGTATATATATGAAAGTTAAAGTATTGACAGTAAAACAGCCATGGGCATACCTTATATGCAGTGGCATTAAAGATATCGAAAATCGCACATGGAAAACAAATTTCCGTGGCAGGATTTATATTCATTCCAGTGCAAAAGGAATCGAGTTTAGCAATCCTAACGAAGTGTTTACAAAAGAACAATATTCATCTTTGGATAACGAACATAAAATAATGGTTATTATGTCTAAGAAAGCTATGGAATGCTCTTCTATCATCGGCAGCGTCGAGATAGTAGACTGTGTGCTAAATCATCCATCTGTATGGGCAGAGAAAGGCGTTTATCACTGGGTACTCGCTAATCCTATTCTCTTTGAGAAACCCATCGTGGACGTGAAAGGTAAGTTAGGATTATGGAATTATGAGTGGGAGGAAACGAATACTTCAAAAGCTATTGTCAGTATGTCAACGGATATTGCTGAAGCAATAATTCCACGATTGAGTATGAGTAATACTTCAAAATAAAAGCGGCCAGCGTACCACCGCCGACCACTTTCACAAGCACAAAGCTTGTATTGCTTATTAGGAACAGCAAATATATAAAATCTTTGTGCTTATGGCAAGTGAAGCAGTAAATAATTACATAACTAAGCGCTACGAGCGCTGGCTTGATTACTCCTTGTATCATTGTGGGCTTGCCGGTATTCCTGATGAAGCAACAGATGTCTTGAATGAGGTCATTTGTTCGCTCCTTCAAAAGAAAAACAGGTTACTGGACAAACTACTTGAAACAAGAAAAAATGGCTATACAGAGCTTGATTTCTTTGTTTTGAAGATGATAAAGCTGAATGCATCCTCTCCTACTTCACAGTATAGGAGTAGATACAAGCCCCTGCCTGCGGATGATAACGTAGATTACACGAGACTGGATATTGAAGATATCCCGGATGAATCAGAAGATAGAAATACTGAAATACTAAATAAACTGCATTTAGTAAGAGATACATTTGAAAGCCTTGATTTAGGTCCAGTAGCAGCTCGTGTTTTTGAGTTTCATTTCTTCCAAGACGGTAATTTTTCCGACTGGGAAGGTCCGGAGACATTGAAACAACTATATGAAATTTATAACGGAGTGCAGGAACTTATTAGAAAGAAAATTAATGGAAGTTCATTGTTCTAATTTGCAATATTATTACTTTTGGTAAAAAAATAACAAAGACATGGCTACAGAAGAAAATATGATTCCAATAGAACCTTATCTTAAGGACTTTAAACAATATCTTGATGCTAATTCAAGATGTATATTATCAGCAAAATTCGGCGATGGGAAAAGCTACTTCATTAGTAGCTTTATAAAAGAATATTCAGATGAATATCTGTTCATTCCAATATATCCTGTAAATTATCAGGTAATGGACAATAAAGATATCTTTGAACTAATAAAAAGAGATATATTGATTAGGCTACTATCGAATAAAGATATCAACATTAATGAAATAGAGTTAAGTAATGCATCGTTAATTTATTCTTATTTTATGAATAAATCAGAAGACGCAATTTTAGATGTTATAGACTTGATACCCAAAATCAACGTTTGCGGAGTGGATATAAGTATAAGTAGTGTTATCAAAAAAATAAAAAACATAAAAGACAAGTTTGATAAATATAAAGAACAATTTAAGTCAGTTGATAAGACATCAGAATTATATATCACCAAATTTGATTCACTAAAAGGATCAATATATGAATTTGATAGTATTTCTCAATTGATACACGATATAATATGCGAATATAGAAAGCTAAATCCTACTAAAAAAGTTGTTTTGATTATAGAAGATCTTGACAGAATAGATCCTGCTCATATTTTTAGAATACTCAATGTTTTCTCTGCTCATTTCGATAGATATGGGGTTGATAAAACATGCGGTGATAACAAATTCTGCTTAGATAAAATAGTCACTGTCTGCGATATTAATAATATCAAGAAGATATATGCCCATGTTTATGGAGATAATACTGATTTTACAGGTTATATAAGCAAATTCTCAAACAGTAAAGAATATATCTATTCTTTAAAGGACAAATTGAAATGGTATATCACTAATATTCTATTGGATAAGGATTTAGAAAAATACCCCCAAATTAGTGACATACTATCAGATATCATTATTTCATCAATGGATGATGGAAAAACTGTAGAAAGCAATTTACGTATAATAAAGGAACGTACAGTTAAAGCTAATTATTTAATAAGAACCCAAAATATAAAATTAAATCAAAGATTTGCAGGAAAATATATAACATCCAGTTCAGACTTTACAAAGTTGTTAGCTTTATTGAAAGCATTTGGATTTAGCTTCACTGATGTTGATATAGAACCTGCTTTTGATGAGTTTGTGAAGATAATAGGTAAGTACTGGACTTTAGCTCCTATGTTTGATAAGAAAATTATTTTTGAAGTTCAAAAAAACAAGATAGAAGTTGCGTATTATAGAGAAATAGCAAGAGGTATTGGAGATTTTCAACGGTATACTTCTATTTATAATTGTTTTGATGGTGATCAAATTATAGACTTTGACATATCAGGTTGGGATGCAGAAGCACTAGCTTCATCATTAATCTTTGGTCAGATTAATAATATAGTTGATTATCTTAATAGAAAAATTATTATCTAAAAATAAGACTGAGAAGTGTAATAAGAGAAAATATAGCAGGAGAATCTATATTTTAGAATAAAACCTGCTATGGATAATGAAAATATTAAATATGACCCTCACAATTATCGTATTCATGGGGAAGAAAACAAACGATTAATCAACAAGAGTTTGGTTGAATGTGGTGCCGGTCGATCAATTGTGGTCGACCGGGATGATGTAATCATATCCGGTAATGGTGTATATGAGCAAGCGCAAGCTCTTGGATTAAAAGTCCGCATTATCGAATCAGACGGGAATGAGCTGATTGCAATTAAACGTGTAGATTTAGCTACTGATGATGAAAAAAGAAAGCTTCTCTCTTTTGCGGACAATCGTACATCTGATACATCATCATTTGATTTCTCATTACTTGTAGAAGACTTTGAAGTAAATCTGCCTGATTGGGGATTACTTAGTGATGAAATTGATTCATTGACAGAAGATGTTGATTCTAAAATACCAGAAGATCTGACTGCTCCTCGCCGTAAAGATCCTCCATATATAAAGATTGCATTCACTGACATGAAGCAGGCCGAATTATTTGAAAAAGAAATGAAGCCATTGATAGAGAAATTTGATGGGGCAAGTTATGTCTTTGGAGGTGGGGAATTATGAGACTAGAAAAAGCATCATATCAAGCTTCAAAATATGCATGTTTACATTTTCATTATGCACATGCTGTTCCTCAGGCAAGACTCGGGTACTCCGTTTTCAATTCTGAAGGAGAATGGTGTGGTGTAATCCTTTTTTCGAACGGTGCAAATCAGTTCATAGCCTCCAGTTTCAGCATGGTGCAGGGACAGGTGATGGAACTTGTCAGAGTTGCTCTTAACGGGAAGCAGGAATGTACCTCTCAAGCATTGGCCATGGCACTGAAGCTACTAAAGATAGATGCTCCTGCTGTTAGGCTTGTTGTCAGTTATGCGGATCGTAACCAAGGACACATCGGAACAATCTATCAAGCGACAAATTGGTATTACTTAGGAGAATTTGCATCAGAGCGTGGAATCATGTTGAATGGTAAATTGACACACAGGCGTTCAATCAACTCAAAATATGGCACTTCAACCATTGATTGGTTACGTGAGCATGTAGATCCAAAAGCTGAAGTAATCAAAGGAGAAACAAAGATAAAATATGTATTTCCTCTTGATAAAAGATGTACGAAAACGATTAAATCAATGTCTAAACCATATCCAAAGAAAATATCTGTAACTAATGACACAAGCGAAAGATGAATCTGAAAAGAAAAAAAGAGGACGCAAATCAGCATATCAAAAAGAATATGCCAATCAAGCGTTAAAGCTTTGTCTGTTGGGCGCAACAGATAAAGAGCTTGCCGATTTTTTCTCTGTTTCTGAGCAGACATTAAACAAATGGAAAAAAGATTATCCCGAATTTCTTGAGTCCCTAAAAAAAGGGAAAAATATCGCAGATGCCAATGTGGCATACCGTCTTTATAACCGTGCGATTGGCTATAATTGTAAAGCAACAAAGTTTGCTGCGACAGAGGGAAAAATAACTGATTCAAAAGAATACATTGAACATTATCCTCCTGACACGACAGCCGCTATATTCTGGCTGAAAAACCGGCAGCCGGAGAAATGGCGTGACAAGAAAGAAGTTGATGCAAATGTGAATCTTGGTGATGAACTGGAAGGATTGAGTGACGAACAGTTACAGGCTATTATTGATGGTAAAGAAGAAAAGTAAAAGAGAAATATTGATTCGTAAGGCGAAAGCTGCTACCATACTCCGCAAACGAATAGCAAAGAAAGACTTTTGGGCATTCTGTTTGTATTATGATCCGAAGTTTTTCTCTAAACGTCTGTTCCTAAAAAAGGTCGCCGAGGCGTTCATGCGTGTGTACAGTTCGTATTCTGCGGGTATAATCTACCGTCTTGCTGTCAGTATGCCACCACGTGCCGGAAAGTCATATATATCTTCTCTTTTCATCGCTTGGATGTATGGACACTTTCCCGAAGAATCTGTAATGCGTAACTGTTGTTCTGACACGTTATACAACAAGCTCTCTTATGATACCCGCGATATTGTCAAATCAAAACGTTATCGTGAGATATTTACTGAGATTCACCTGAAAGGAGATAAACAGAATGTCAAAGGCTGGAATGTAGAAGGCGCTCGGCAGGTGTCTTATTTCGGTGGTGGTGTTGGTGGTACTGTGATCGGCTTCGGTGCATCTATGCTCGCCATGACAGACGACTTGTACAAGAGTTTGGAAGATGCACTCTCTGATAACAATAACGAAAAAGTATGGTCTTGGAAGCAGGGTACGCACGACTCACGTATAGAAGGAAGTTGTTGCCTCATTGATATTGGTACTCGCTGGTCCTCTAGTGATGTCCTTGGACGTTTAGAAGAAGCCGGCAAGTATAATGAAATCATCCGTATTGCTGCGCTGGACGAAAACGACGAAACATTCTGTGCCGATGTACATACAACGGAATACTACCGGGAACTTCGTTCTGAAACAGACGAAAGTATCTGGATGGCTGAGTATATGCAGGAGCCGTTCGAAGCCAAAGGTCTGTTATTCCCTAAATCTTCTCTCATGCGCTTCAAGAGTACTGATATTGCAGGAAAGAAACCTGATGGTGTACTTGGCGCTTGCGATACAGCTGATAAGGGCGATGATGATTTCTGTGCACCATTTGCAAAGGTATTCGGACCGAAGTACTTTATTACGGACGTACTATTTACCAAAGACCCTGTAGAAGTTACAGAGCCGCGTCTGGCTCAAATGGTTATTGATACCGAATGCGACCAAATGCGTATTGAATCAAATAATGGTGGACGTATATTCGCTATTCATGTTCGCAAACTGGTAACAGAAGAAAAGAAGACTTGTACTATACAGGCTCGTCCTACTACACAACATAAACCAACACGTATTATCATGAAAGCCGGCTGGATAAAGAAACATTGTGCCTTTCTTGATGAATCGGAATTTACCAAAGGATCAGACTACGGCCGTTTCATGAAAGCGCTTACCAGCTACAAGCGTGAAGGAGATAACGCACATGACGATGCACCGGACGGAATGACCATCCTTGCAGAGTTTGCCGAATCGCTTGGTTTGAAATTAAAAACATCGACTCGTAAGGTGGGACGTGGGTAAACAATTTATAAATGCAGAAGTTCAAATATTTTTTTAAATAAGAAAAAAAGATATTGAGCTATATCTGTTTCTTTTATTGCATCAACAAAGATATCCCATATTATTTCTAAGAATTTAAGAAAAAGACATGCAAATAAAGTATCAACTACTCTCCTAGAAATAGAGCGCTGACCTTTTTTCTTGTTCTTATTCTTTTTCTTTCTTTTCTTATGAGACATAATATACCGAATTAAAAAACATAATTCGATATCGCTCTGCCTCGCTCTGCGAAAATACAAAATGATTTAGATACAAGCATTAAAGTTCCGCACGATTTTTTTGGAAAATTTCTATTATACACTTAGGAAACATTTCTAGGGCATATATTTTAAGAGAAAAGCATATGCCATCAATTAGTGAAATTTTAGTTCAAGACGACTTCGGAAGGATTGTAAGTGATCTTTGCGTGGACACCATAGAAAATCGTGAGCCACGGGAATATTTAGAAGAGTATAATGGTAAGCGTAACCGTCGCACTACATCCGTTGGTTTCCGTGAACCTAAGACAGTAGCTGTCTATTCTGAAACAGAAGAAGAACTGAACACCCAAACGGGTAAAATGGAGCCTAAACGATTAGAGGATAAAACTGTTCCTGTTGCCAAAATAGTGACCAATATCCCAAAGAAGATTGTTCGCACAGCAGCAGCTTTTTTATTTGGCGGAGATATGACCATCACAGCAGATAATACAGATGATGCAAGCTTGGAGGATTTCAAAAAGATATTTGTCCGCAAACTCAAAATGAAGTCAGTACTTATGAGCTTTGCCCGTAAGGTGTTGTCAGAAACAAAAGCCGCTATCGTATTTTACCCTGTAAACAAAGTTGTAAACGGGAAAAAAGTCCCGGAACTGAAAGCCAAGATACTCTCTTTGCCAAAGGATGATAACGTTACTTATGAGTTCTATCCACATTTTGACGATGATGATGATATGGATGCTTTCATTCATAAGTTCACAACCAAGATTGACTACTCTACCTACGAGTGTGTCAAAATATACACCTCAGACAAAGTTATCACAGCTATAAATAAGGGTGGCCAGTGGGAAATCAAGTCAGATAAGAACCTATTCGGCAAAATCCCTGTAGTATATGCAGAGGTAGATCAACCGGACTGGGAAGATATCGCTTTACTCATGGACCATTATGAAATGCGGATCTCTAGAATGTCAGACACTAACGACTACTTCGGAGACCCAATGCTAAAATCTTTCGGTTTGTCGAATCTCCCATCAAAAGATACAGTAGGGAAAGAATTAAACTTTTCTATGGAAGTTGACCCTGATACCGGCACTGCGTATCACGGTGATGCTGAATACCTATCATGGCAACAGTCCATAGATTCACAAAAGGAAGAGATTAGTAATGAACGCCACGAAATATTCTCTGGTGCATCATGTCCTGATTTGTCGTTTGACAATCTTATTGGCATAGGTGACCTATCAGGCGTCTCCCGTGAGTTTATGACCATTGATGCAAAAATTAAGGCTACGGAACAAATGGAAATCTTCGGACCGGTAGTACAACGATGTGTGGCTATTGTACAAGCAGGCATGGCGAATATATCACATATCAAAAAATCAAATGCTATAATGAATAATTATTTTGAGGTATCTTTCGGCTCTATTCTCCCGAAGAATTTAGCAGAAGACTTACAGAATCTATCAACAGCCGGAGGTGGGAAACCAATCAACAGCCAGGAAACACTTACCGCACGTTCTCCTTATACTCAGAATGTAAAAGAGGAAATTGAGAGAATGAAACAGGAAGAACAAGCAGCTTCAGTTAATAACAATCCGTTAGGACCGATATATCAATGAAAGGACTAACATTCTACGACAAGCAGCATATACAAAAGGTATTGGCCCAACAAAGCGAGGTAGCCAATATCTTTAATCGATTTATTCTGTCTATTACCCCATTTCTCCAACAATGGGCAGATCGTAGTAGCAATAATGTATGGTTACGTAATCAAGTTGTCGAAAAATGTGTGGATCGGGAGTTGGATAAGTTGCAGTCTCTTCTTCTCACGAATCTTACAGCCTTCAACATAGACGCATGGAAGCGCTCTGAAATGAAGAATGAGGATTTTATATCAGAATACGTTAAAGGCATGGCTATTGATTCTGTAAGGAAGCAAGGAATGTTTGCTACAAACAAAGACGCACTCTCTCAACTTAGGAAAGGGTTTGATGCACGCGGCAATAATCTGTCTCCAATGGTGTGGAATCTTGCGGATCAGACAAAAACACAACTCGAGTATTATTTACAGACAGGTCTATCTGTTGGTAGAAGTTCTTCACGGATAAGTCAAGATCTTAGGCAAATCCTAAATGAGCCGGACAAACGATTTCGCCGGGTAAAGGATAAAGAAGGGAAACTTGTTATGTCCCAACCTATGAAGAACTATCACCCAGGACAAGGTATATATCGTAGTTCAAAGATGAACGCATTACGTCTTACAGCTACATCTACCAATATGTCTTATCGTACCGCTGACTATGAACGTTGGAGCAAACAGGATTTTATACTAGGCATCGAGATACACCGCTCTGCAAATAATCGCGGACCATGCAAGATATGTGATGCAATGGTAGGTAAATATCCGAAAACGTTCAAGTTTACAGGTTTTCATCCTTTCTGTATCTGTTTTGCTACTCCGATCACAATGGAACCGGACAGCTTTGCTGATTTCCTGCTAAACGATACAGTTCCGCAAGAACAGGTTATAACAGATATTCCCAAAACAGCAAAGGATTTTGTTGACGAGAATAAAAATGGGGTGCAATCCGCTTTTTGGTATAAGGATAACTTTAGCAAAGAAGGAGATTTGCAAAGAGAGAGAACTCCCCAGCCTACTACACCCGAAGTCATAAAAGTATCAAGAACAAAGCGCATCAAGACCGATGCTGAGAAAAATGATATTCAAAAAAGATGGGACGACCGGTTTGTAAGAAACTTCAATCAGAGTAAGATTGAGCAAAAAATCGGCATAAAGAGAGGTGAAGATATGACCTTCGAAGAAGCAAATGAACTGAGAGGAAACATCGGTTATGGAGAAGGAAGAGAATTCAGTGTAAACTGTCAGTCATGCGTAGTTGCTAATGAATTGAGAAGACGTGGATATGATGTAACAGCACTACCTAACCTTAAAAAAGAAGGGAACATTCCTTATGAACTCTCTGGAAAAACTAACTGGGCCTGGATTGATCCGGAAACGATGCAGACACCTGAGAAGAAACAGGCAGGTGGACAATATGTATCTGGACTTGATATTAAAAGCAAGACTCTCACTCAATTGAATAAAGAATTGAACGAGTTAACCAAAGAAGCCGGCAGGTATCACATTGACTTTATGTGGAAAGACGGAAAAGGTGGACATATTATTACTGTTGATAGGTTAGAAAACGGTTCAATCCGTATTTATGATCCACAAATCGGTCGTTTGGGCGATTGGAAAGTTATATCCAAAGATATAAGTCTTAAGTATGGAGTAAATGTATTGCGTGTAGACAATCTATTGGTAAACACAGATATTATCGATAGAATAGTGAGAAAGTTATAAGAATGAACCATAGTCTTTGGGCATAGGAGCCATTCCCATTATATCCGGCGATTGTGTATATGGTGCAAGATGTGCAGCATCATCTTTCACAAGAATAAATTGAGGATATCCAATGCAGCATTCCTTGTCTTCTTTCCGGGATGCTGTATATACCAAGTAGCCCTTCCACTCTCCATAATAGGAAACCTGATCGAATCCATTCTGTAGAGCGAGGGTCTTAGCTCTCTCCTTATATTCTTTCTTCTTATCCATATTGCAAATATACTCATTGATTCTGGAATAAAATATATCGGAAGGAAAAAATTACTCCCTTTATATTTTAATAGAAAATCGTTATGACAATCATTGATGCTATTAAAAAAGGCTTAAAAGCCGCAGGTGTAAACGAAAAGTACGCTGCAAAGGTTCAGAAAATTTTCAAAATCGAAAAAGAAGAAGATATTGCTAATTACGTTGCCTTATTCAAAGACAACATCCTTCCTGATCTTGAAGATACTACGGCTATCGAGAAGGCGAAAAAGGATGCTATTGCAGAGTATGAGAAAGCGAACAATCTGAAAGGTGGTAAGCCTATCGAAACAAATCCAAAAGGCAAGAAGGGAAAGAAAAAAGAAGAGAATGAGGAAGAGGACGATGAAGAAGAAGACTTTGATGGTTTATCTCCTGCAATGATTAAGATGCTTAAAGCCCAGCAGAAACAGATTGCTGACCTTGCCACAAGCGTAACAACCCTGACCGGTAACATCTCCACTTCCGCCAAGCAGACTTCAGCTAAGGTTCTCTTTGATAATGCAAAGCTGCCGGAAAAGTGGTTCAAACGTATCGACGTAAATTCCGAAATATCTGTCGAAGATCAGATTAAGGAATTGGCAGAAGAGTATGCTGAAATTCGCCAGTCCGCTGTGACAGATGAAATCGAAAATGGTAACTACACCCCACAATCACAGGTAAAAGACCGTAGTGAAAAAGAGTGGCTAGATATCATGAATAAAGAAGAAGGAGCTGGTGAATCCAGTGGTGTCGCTAGTCTTGGTATTGAGTAATAACTAAATTTTATTGTATCATGTATTTAAAAAAAGAAAAAGAATTTCAGTACCATCCCGCCATCATTAAGATGTTGGAGGATGTTGTCGGCGGTGGCACTATTGCCCGTGCTGATTTGAGAAAGGCCCTGTTTGACGGACAGCCATTAGATGAGTTGCCACCTTACTGCATCGCAGGACGCGATGAAAACGGTGGTTGGCATATCATCAAGACAGCAAAAGTGCTGGAGGCTGTAGAAACAGCAGGAAAAATCATCAAGGTAGCTAAAAATCATCTGTTCGCAATTGGTGATTTCGTGACTGTCGGTGGAAAATTTGATGGAGCATCCGATAAAATTACCGCTATCGACAAGAGTAATGCTGCTTATGACTCTATTACGCTGGCGGCTGCCATTGGTGCGATGGCCAAAGATATGGTATTGGTCGTTGTAAAAGCAAAAGCTGATACCGGTTCTGCCGAGGCTACAGTAGAAATATCTGAGGTGGTGATTACGATGGCTAAAGTTGATCTGACTGTTGCTAATCAATCTTGCGGATTGATGGTAAGAGGTACTATTGAAGAACGAAATATGCCATTCCCTCTTGATGCTGATTTGAAGAAGCTTATGCCTCTCATTCGTTTTGTATAATCTATTAATTCATAAATCATTATGGAAAGAAGCTTAATCAAGCAAATTAACAAGAAAAACATGGCGGCACGTCTCAACTCCCGTCATGTGAAGCCGATGTATTACCCGAATTTCTTTGGTGTGAAGAGAGTTACTTCATTGAAGTGGGAAACATTGGTTGGTGAAAAAGGCGCTCCGGTTATTGCTGACGTTATTTCTTTCGATGCATCTGCACCGGAGAAAACGCGTGAAGTGATCGGCAAAATGTCTGGTGATATTCCTAAGACCGCTATTAAGCGCTCGATGACTGAAAGTGAATATCAAGAATACAAGCAGTTACAACGCGATGCCCAGGGCGATTCTGATCAATTGGAACTATTAAATCTTGGTTTCAAAGATACCGATTTTGTGCATAATGGTGTCCGTGGACGTATGGAATGGGCTAGTATGCAATACATGTCACGTGGCGGAACCAACTTGACATCCTCTAATAACAACGGCATCGTAACTACGGAATTTGTCGGCGTGGGTATGCCTGCTGCCAACAAAAAAGTATCTTCCGTAGATTGGGCTACCGCTTCTACTGCTGATGGTCTTCAAGATATTGAAAATGTACTGGCCGATGCAGCCAAGGAAGGTGTGTCTCTTCGCTATATTATTATGCTTACTACTGAGTTCTCTTTGCTGAAAAAGCAGAAAGCAACTATTGATAAGATTAAAGGCTGGATCAATCAAACGTCCAAGGTCGTTATCACAAAGAAAGTGATTAATGAATATCTTGCAGAGCAAGAAAACCCATGCCAGATTATCACAATCAATCCGGCGCTACGTATCGAAGATAAGAACCATAGTCGTACTACTATCTGTCCGTGGGTTCGCAAACGTATCTGTTTCTTAGAGGATTTGCGTGTAGGTGATATCCAACACGGACCAATTGCAGCAGAAGATTCTGAGAGTCTGAGAAAGAAAGCATTGATGGTAAAGAAAGATTTTGTTCTGATTACCAAATGGTCAACCGAAGAACCATTTAAAGAATGGACCAAAGGAGAAGCAAACGCATGGCCGGTAGTTAATGATCCGGAAGCGATGTACATTCTGAAAGCTGACGGTAAAGCATGGGCAGCCGATGAAGCTACAGAAGGAACAGACAATATCCCCGCTAAATTCTTGGGTCAGGAAGTTGAGAAAGAAAACTTAGAAGCAGAAGACGAAGAGTAAACAGTTATGGCAACAATCAGAGAAACAATACTAGAATATCCATCTATTGAGGATATGGAAGGCTTCTTGGATAAGGTAGTCTTCATTAAGCGGGGTATCAACCCCGAAGCAGAATGTACTACTGAAAGCATGAAGCTGGTCGGTCTTTGTGTCGCTGATATGTATGCCATGATGGTAAACTCACCGGATTTCAGTGAAAACAAGCTTTCTATCACTCATCCCCGTTCTTTCTATATTCAGACTGCAAAGCAGTTGTATATAGAAAACGGGGAGCCGGAGAAGGCGGCTAAACTTGGCAAGCGAATCATTATCAAAGGAAGGGCAGGTAGCAGATGGTAAAACGATACCCACATACAGCGATAGTCACTATGTCTGCTAAAGGGCAGGTTGTTGACGGTGAATTGGTTCCGGGAATACCAGTTGAAATATCTGTCTCCGGACGTTATGACCCAGTAAGCGATGGAAGAATCGTTCTCAAGCGTAATTCGGCTGGTGATGAAGCGCAAATACATGGCTATTTCTATACCAAAATGCAGCCACCGGCCGGTAGTAAGTTTTTGCGTTTGAAAGTCGAATCAAAGGGTATTGATGTACCTGTTATCTGTTGGGAACTTTATCAATCACATTCAATTATCAACGTATGAGAAACGGTATGACTCCCCTATTCACTTATGATGAATTGGAAAAATGGTTTGATCGCTTTCAAAGTAAAGCAGAAGATAAGATGCTTGTATTCCTGCAGGCAGGAGGTGAAAAGTTTATCGAAGTAGCCCGCCGGAGTGGTTCATATAAAGACCAAACGGGCAATCTTCGAAGCTCTATTGGATATATAATAGCCAAAGACGGAGAAGTGGTTACAGAAAACTTTAAGGAGGGTGACAAAGGGACTGATAAGACAACCGGTAAGTACAAAGGTCGCAGGCTTGCAGAAGAAGTCTCACTATCATATACTGGCGGTTATGTGTTGGTTGGTGTTGCAGGAATGGAGTATGCGGCAGCCGTGGAAGCTAAAGGGTATGAGGTTGTTTCAGGAGCTAATACGCAATGTGAGAAGTATCTAAGAGATACATTGAAGTCAATTTTTAGCAAGATTTAATTATGGATGAATTCGACGCTGTAGATATAGTTTATGATGCTGTGGCCGCTGCGGGCACCGATGTTATGATTTACAAGGATAAGTCGGAAGCCGGCTTTACTAATGAACACATCGTTATCAATCATCTGCAATTGAATGAGCTCGACTTCATCAATAAAGTGCCTGTTAATATAAACATCTTTGTTCCTTGGAGTGATGAAAATGGTATGTTAAAACGTCAACGAATGAAAGAATTAAAGCGTAAGGTAAGGAAATCGCTTGATTTAATCAATAGTAATGACGGTGTATGTAAAGAAGTAACAGTCCTCTGGAGCGTTCCAATGCCGGACCTGAAAGAAGGCTTTGCTTGTACAAATATCAGATTAGAAATTTTAATAGATCAATAATTATGGCAGGAGAAGCTAGACCTATCGCTATGGGCGTAGGTGGAATTAAATTTGGAACAGTCGGTGACGGCGTTCCCGGTGCAGATCTCAAAGATTATCCCCTTCCGACCAAAGGAAGCGTTGCATTTAACTTTGCAGATCCAAAGGAAGTGAAGATTGAAGTAGAAGGTAGTGAAGAACCTTTTTATGTTGAACTGGTGAAAGATACGACAGATTATGTCGAGTTCTCCATCCCTACTCCATCAAATGAGGTTCTTAAAGAACTAGCAGGCGGTGAAGTGGATACAACAGGAGGAAAAAATATCTGGAAAAAGCCTCTTAGTACTCCTTCTATCTCTAAAACGTTCCAGTGTGAAACATTACCTAAAGACGGTAAGAAGGTCGTTTATACCATCGTAAATGGCAAGATCGCCTCAAAGATTTCACAGGCTCCCGGATCAGAGCAAGCAGAGTTGTTGCTTGTTCGTGTATATATGCAAGCTGCTGTTACTGCAGACGGTAAGAGACAGACTGCTTTCATGCGCGAAGTAGTTACTATTGCCGGAGGCGGAGAAGCCCCAGCGAATGCTGCGAATGTCGAAGGCGGAGAAGCTGCTCCAAGTGGTGCGAAAAAATAAATAACGGTTCTGTATAGCTCAGTTGGTTAGAGCGCTACATTGATTATGTAGAGACCGGCGGTTCGATTCCGCCTACAGGAACAAACTATTGAAGGATGGAGCTGAAAGTATTGAAGGTTAGTTGCAAATAACCAGAAGTATTGCCCGGAAGTACAACGGGCTAGGCTCCTTGATGAAATTATGAGTATAAAGAATTTATTTCAGCAAGAGTCTGAATCCGTTACGGATCAGGCTGTCAAAATTCCATTCGAATTTACTAACCGGGATTCTATTCCTAAAGGAAAGGACCCCGGCAATTGCATAGTTATAAAGCCTGTCACCGTTCGGACATGGTTTCGGATACGCCCTTTCCTTCTTGAAGTCGAGAAAGAAGATCTTGATAAGATGATTGTGAAGGACGGAGAACTCAATGCAGACTTTCCGGAACTGATGAATAAATATGGAGGATTGCTTTTTGACATCGTCTGCCTCGGGATTCACAATAAGCCTAGTGATCCTCCGGAATGGTTCAAGAACGCTCTCGCAGACAATACGACATGGGAGGATATACGGATCCTGTTTAATGCAATTATATATCGCATAGGGTATCACCCTTTTTGCACCTCTATCACGATGCTTCGGAACGTGAGCCCGCTACGAGAGACGGAGATAATAGCCGCTCAGAAGAATTTGCAAAGTTGGAAGGATGCAACCAAAGCAGATTCCTAGTGATTGTAAAAGAAGCTCTAGGATTAACGTTTAATCAGACGTTGGATAGTAGCTATGGATTGATAGAGACATTACTGCAGGAGTACTCATTTGTAATGAGAGAGCGTAATAAGATTACTGATGAAGACGGTAAAGTTGAAGGTAGAGATTATGAATGGGTAGAACTACCCTCTTTTGATGATCCTAGTAAGACGATCAGGATAAAGAAGTATAACGATATAGCCAGTAAGGTCAAGGGTTAAGGTAATTTGCTGTTGTGTTTATATATTAGGTTAACTGTTTTTTTTATTAAATTGGTTTAGAGTATTGTGGTCCCTTGTATCTGTGAAGATATAGGGGATTTTTTAATATCCCCTTTTTATCTCAGCATCTACGCTATCCATCATCTTTGTTATTTCGACATTATCCCTTTCCAAATTTTGGATAATACGGGATTGGTAAGTGATCATCCCTTCAATTCTTCCTTTTTTGAGTCCGAGGCTTAGGCCTCTTTGAAAAGCTTCCTGTAGTTCTTTCTTCCGGAGAACGCTATTCACTCCGTTTTTTCGTTCATTTTCCTTGGTCATGGTGCTAATGAATGTTTGGTTTATATATTATAAGAAAAGGCTATCTTTTCCCTATTCTTTCCGACCAAGGAACATAATCTTTCATTTACACTAGGGATTATGTAGCAAAGGGAATTGATAGCCTATATTGTGATATAGTAGGCTTGTCAACTCCCCTAGAGTAAATCAAAAAATTGTTCCTTGGTCTTAGAACACTGCAAAGATGCTTATTCTTCTCGAAATAGCCAAATTTTAGCTTCTCTTTATATTTTAAGAATAAATGATATGGGTATTCAAAATAAAGACGGAGCGTTGTATTTCGCTACAGGAATAGATAACTCGGGGTTATATTCAGGACGTCAGGAGGCAATGGGGATCATCAAGGCGATGGCCGGTGAGATCACTTCTTTTGATGTATTCGGTGGGATTGGTATAAGTGCGGGCATTGCATTTGCCCAGGCCGCCAAAGGTGCATACGACTTTGAAAAGCAGTTCCAGCAAAGTATGAAAGAAGTTGCTACCCTTTCAAGCGGAATAAAGGGCAGTCTAACCGATTATATGAATCAAGTCGTAGAACTGACCCGAGAGGTGCCAGTACTTGCGAATGATGCGGCTAAAGCATTGTATCAGATTGTATCTGCCGGCCATGATGGTGCGGATGGTATGAAGGTTCTGGAAGTATCGGCTAAAGCTGCTATCGGTGGAGTTACCGATACGGCTACGGCAGCAGACGGTATCACTACCCTATTGAATGCCTATAAGCTTGATGTTTCAGAAGCAGAAAAAATATCAGACCAATTATTTACAACTGTCAAGCTTGGTAAGACATCGTTTGGTGAATTAGGTAAGAGTATCGCGCAAGTTGCCCCCATTGCTGCCAGCTATGGTGTCGAAACAGATCAAGTATTGGCTGCTGTAGCTACACTTACCAAACAAGGTACTCCAACGGCACAAGCTATGACACAGATACGTGCTTCCATTATTGCAGTTTCTAAGGTACTTGGTGATGGTGCATTTGATAACAGAACCTATCAAGAAGCTTTGGCAGAGGTTGCCAGGCAGGCCGGTGGTTCAGAATCTAAATTGCGTGAACTAGTGCCGGAAGTTGAAGCTGTTAATGCAGTTCTCGGGTTAACCGGTATAAATGTCAAAGAGGCTGCCGGACATCTGGAAGAAATGCAAAATGCCACAGGCGCGGCAGAAGCAGCATTTAAAGAAATGGCTTCTTCTGCTGAGAATCAAATGAAGCTACTGGGGAATAACATAACGGCGGCACTTCGCCCATTAGGACAGGAAATCTTAAAAGAAATATCTGCCGCAGCACAATCTATGAATGAAGCTTTTAAAGATGGAAGTGCTCAAGAAGCATTAAAAAACACAGGTGCGCTGATTGTGGCTGTTACAACGGCTCTAGTTGGATATAAGGGAAGTCTTTTAGCCGTAAGTACTGCCAAACAGGTATATACAACGATAACAGCTATTCTCAATAAGCAACGTGCAATTGAAGCAGCCAATCTTGTATTAACCAAAGGTATGTATGCAATTGAAGCCACTATGATTGCCAAGAACACATCGGCCCGTATTCTTTTAACCAAAGCTTTAAAGGCTCAAACAATCGCTCAGCTGAATAATATTGCTACAATGTTGACTAATCCATATATTGCAGCTGCGGTAGCGTTTGCTGCACTTGGAGTTGCTATTTATAATGTGGTTACAGCTGAGACGGCAGCAGAAAGAATACAAAGAAAATATAACAAGGCGATAGAAGAACAAAATAGACTATTGAATGAATTAAAAAGTAAAACTAGCAGTCTTGTTGCAGTTATACAAGATGAAAATTCGACGCAATACGACAAAGTTAAAGCATATAAACAACTTCAAGCTCTAATGCCTACAGTCTTCTCTAATATGGATATTGAGACATTGAAACTCATGGATCATCTTTCTTTGAATAAGCAAATTAATAATGAAATAAATAGAAGAGAAAGGATTGGGGCGAAGACTAATGTGATAATAGCCCAAAAGAAATATGATACAGCTTCTGCTAAATATAGAAAAGATATCGACAATGGTTTGGTTGGCGCAGGTTCTTTAGCTGAGAAAAATGAAGCATTTATGGAGCTTGAAGTAGCAAAGAAGGTTTATTCAGAAATAGAAAACATTCAAAAAGAAGCTAAAGAGAAATCCAAACCCAAAGAGTTGAAAATAATTTCCCTTCGGAACAATATTGATACACTGAAATCGGAAATCACAGAGTTACAATCACTTGTAGAGAAAGAACAAGAAGAAAATAATGGTTGGTCTCCAAATGCCTGGCTACTTGATGCGAAACAACATCAACTCTCTAAAAAAGAAAAGGAACTAAAAGCCTTACTTCCAGGAAAATCCAATGATAATAAGAAAGCTACTACGCAAAATAAGGCTTTTTGGACGAAACAGAAAGACGATGCTACAAAAGCACTAGATTCAATCGCTTCGGCACAAAAGAAATTGATGGATGCCGGAAACTTCAAGGGTATAGACTCCACTGTGGTAAAGTCCTATAAAGAAAATGCCAAGAAATTGAAAGAAGCTGAGAAAGAATTAAAAGTCTATGACTCATCTTCCAAACAGGACGATAAAGCGCAAAAGTTACGTGAGGAGCAGGAAAAATACAAGCTCCTGCTCGATAAGCAAACACGCGAACAGGAACGAATCAAGATCGATTCAGCAAATGAACTCGAACAACTTGAAATAAACAAGCTCAAAGAGAGTAGTGAAAAAGTCCTCAGACAAAGGAAACTAAATCACAAACTAGAATTGCAGGCTATCGAGCGTGAAGCAGAAGACAAGAAACTAAAAGTGATTGAAGATGCTCGCTCTGCTTTTGAAGCTAATCCGGAAAACAAGAAGAAGACTTTTAATACAAGTGCTTTCATCAATTCTGAGTCAACGAAGAAACTGTTTGCCATGTTCGACAACGTTGCAAAGGAAGCCGCTGCGACTGCTGATACAAAGTACAATCGTGGAGATGATTTATCTGATTTGTTGAATCAGTATCAGGACTATACAGACCAACGTCTTGCGATTGAACGAAAGTTCAACGAAGATATTGCTACTCTTCAAGAACAGCGCAAACAGGCAGAAAAGGACGGAAATACAGAACAGGTAGAACAGATTGATCGTTCCATCACCCAAGCTACGAAAGATAAGGGTATGGAACTTATGAATATGGACTATAATAAGCTGAAAGAATCTCCGGAATACGTTCGTGCCTTTGAGAATTTGAAAGAAACATCTTCTGAAACTCTTAATTCTCTTCTTTCTCAACTAGAGAATGCAAAAGGGACAGCAGCTAAGGTATTATCTCCGGACCAACTTCGTGAATATACCAGCACTATTCAATCAATAATGGATGAACTGGATTCACGTAATCCGTTTCAATCATTATCTGACAAGAAGAAGGAACTGGCAGAAGCGGAGGAAGAACTAGCTAAAGCGCAAATTGAGTTAGAGAATGCCCGGAGCCAGGCGGAAGCAGTGAAAGGCGGTGCTATGATTGAGAACGGTGTCAAGTCTTCTAAGTATAATCCCAAGACCGGAAAGATCGATTCAACTAAAGCATATCTAACCGAGGCGCAAGCGTTGGATAAGGTGAAGGAGAAAACGGATAACTACAATGAAGCAAAAGACAAAACGACGAAAGCCAGTGCAAAGGTACAAGCAGCTGAAAGAAAGGTAGCAAGTGTTATCGGAGAACTCGGCGACTCATTAAAAGATCTAGGATCGGCTATTGGCGGACAAGCTGGCGAAATCATTAGTATCATTGGCAATATTGGTACCTTCGCCATGACGGCGATGAATGGCGTAGAAACAGCATCAACAACGGCATCAACTGCAATCAAAGCGGTTGAAAAAGCATCTGTCATTCTCGCCATCATCGGTGCAGCTATGCAGATAGCAATGAAAATCTTCGACCTGTTCGGCAAAGACGACACAACGGAAAAGTATGAGAAAGCCAAAGAAGCTTATGAATCTTATATCAACATTCTTGATAGAGTGATAGAAAAGCAACTGGAATTGGCTGCAACTCTTACAGGAGATAATGCGAATACTGCTTATGACAAGGCCCTTGAAATGATAAGGCTACAGAATGAGAATGCACGTATTTTAGGTAAACAATACTTGAACTCTGGTGCATCCGGCAAGTCACATTCAAAGGGATATACTGAAGTGGAAGATATGTCCATGGAGGGGTGGAAGCAAGCGGCAGATACGCTAGGTATGAGCGTCGATGAATTTAAAGACAAAATGGGCGGACGCATGGCCGGTCTGTTTGATTTGACAGATGAACAACTTGCAAAACTTCAAGAAAATGCTGGGATCTTCTGGTCACAACTTGACTCTGACACTCAAAAATTCGCGGATCAGATAGTGGATGGTGTTACCCAGGTTGCAGAGGTTGTCGAGCAGAAGATCACCGATGCTACTCTCATTGATATAGACGGACTTCGTTCAGACTTTCAGGATCTGCTTACAGATATGGATGCCGATAGTGCTGATTTCGCAGATAACTTCGAGGAATACATGAGAAATGCTATTCTTAATTCCATGCTCAAAGAAGACTATATGGACCGATTAACAGCTTGGAGGAAGAAGTTTTATGACGCCATGGATGATGGAGTAACGGAAGAAGAATATAATGCTTTAAAAGCGGAAGGTCAGCAGATTTCTGATGACATGAAAGCCAAACGAGATGCGTTAGCTGAAATGTATGGCTGGAACAAAGATGACGATGAGCGTGAAGCATCAAAGAAAGGTTTTGCCTCCATGTCGCAGGACTCTGCAGATAAACTGGATGGTGCATTTGCTGTTATGACTTCTCACACATATTCAATAAACGAAGGAGTCAAGCAAATACAATTAAGTACAGATAAGATCATTGAGAAGCTTGTATACCTATCCAGCATGGACAAGAATATAGGTGAAATGATGAAACATAGCGATCTTGTCATTACTTACCTGTCAGACATAAGTAGTCATACGGCACGCCTTGAAGCTATTGAAAAGGCTATAGAATCTATCAGAATGGGGATTGACACATTGAACACTAAAGGCATAACATTGAAGCGATGACAGGACAATTTTACATAGATGGAATAGACGCATATACCAGTTTAGGGATATGCGTTACAAAGGGAAGTTACAATAATCTTGTAGCCTTCCCTGCTATCAAAGAACCGGAAAAAAACGACTGGCCGGAAGAAGACGGACAAGAATTTGATCTTTCTAATATTGCCCTAAATACAAGTGATATAAGCATTGAATTTGCGTATATGGGCAGTATGGGCATTGGCGGACTAATTGATAAGCTCTCGGACCTGAGTTATCATGAATTTCGTTTTCCACTTATTGACAGAACATATACTCTACGTTTGTCTTCTCAAAACAGTTATGTAATCAATGCGGGTCTTGAAATTTCTAAGTTCACTCTTACAAATGACTTTCCCCGTGAAGCCAACGATGAGTATCAAGAACCTATTAACGATAGTGACCTCCCATTTCCAAAGGGCTATGAGCTTGACGGTAAAGATCTAACCGACTATGGTGTAGTAGTATTGAAAGGCACTACAGCAGAGATACTGAAAACTCCTGCGGTAAAGAAGAATCTGCTGCAAAATTTCAAGTACCAGGACGGAGCCATCTACGACGGGAATGCCGTAAAGTTTCAAACTAAAGATGTAGCTATAAAATGCGCAATGCGAGCTAAGACGATCGAAACATTCTGGCGCAATCGTGATGCTCTACTTCATGACTTGACAAAGCTATATTTAAAGACAGATGATGAAGGATATGAGTATTCCGATGCGGAACGTATATTTTATTGTGATGAGTGGAGTGAAAGCTATCCCTGCTATTATAAGAGCTGTCAGACAAACAGTTTTACTCTGAACAACGGTGTATGGTGGGAATTTACCTTGAAGCTCGTATTTACTAGCTTCCGGATTGGAGAAACAGACTTCCTGCTTGCATCCGAAGCGGGTGAGTTTATTATAACAGAGGACGGAGAGTTTTATATTGACTTAAATTGAAGAGACCATGGATGAAAAAGAAATGAATGGAATCGTAATTAAAGGAGAATATCATGAGGCGGTACAATGGGACCTAGAAGGATTCAAATGTCACGAATGTTCCCTTTATGAAGTTTGTGATTGTATAGCAACTTGTACATTATCAGATATGTCTCTTTGTGAACATATAACTGATAATAAATTGTCTGTGTTTGTCAATCGCGGAAAAGTGAAAATAGAAAAAGTATAGAAGCCATGCCATTAAAAAAGAAAAGAATATCAGAGTTGAACGAAGCCAGCGACATGAAAGGCTTCTACACCATCGGTTACCGAATTGTTAGCGGTGTTAAGACCAGCCTTAAATTCGGGCTAGAGAAGATTCAGACAGCCTTAGATAATATGCTCAAAGCTACGAGCGATGCCAAAACCGCTACTACCGATATGCGGCAATTAGAGGCTACCGTTGAAGGGAATGAATCAACTCGTGAAACTGCTGAGTCTCGTCGTAACGCTTCCGAGCAATCAAGGCAGACAGCTGAAACGGGACGTTCAAGAGAAGAACAAGCCCGTGAAGCTGCTGAATCAGTGCGCATCACTAATGAGAATGCACGTAAGAGCGCCGAAACTGGACGTTCCTCTGCTGAAAGTAATCGTGTAACCGCAGAAGGTAAGCGAGTAACAGCCGAAGGCACACGCGAATCTAATGAGCAAACGAGAAAGAATGCTGAGACTGCAAGGGGCACGGCAGAAGCCGAACGCCTATCCTCTGAAACTGCTCGCAAGTCTGCGGAGTCTGCTAGAGTTACCGCGGAAGGAAAACGGGTAACAGTCGAAGAAGCACGCGTCTCAGCTGAAACAGCTCGTTCCTCTGCTGAAAATATAAGAAAGCAGAATGAAGAGACACGAAAAACTGCGGAAGGCACTCGCGGATCAAACGAGACAAAACGTGTGAATGCTGAAACAGGACGTAATAATGCAGAAATAGCACGATCATCTGCAGAAGAAACTAGGGTATCCGATGAAGATGCACGCAAGATCGCCGAAGCCGCTAGGGTGAAAGTTGAATCCGATCGTGTTACGGCTGAGAATGCACGTAAAACGGCTGAAACTACCCGGGCATCCGAAGAACAAACACGCAAAACAAATGAGGATGCTCGTAAAACGGCTGAATCTGGACGTTCTACTGCTGAGAATACAAGAATACAGAATGAGGATGCCCGTAAAACGGCTGAAACTGCTCGCGCAACCGCAGAAGGAAAGCGTGTTACGGCTGAAACCAGTCGTGTGGACACAGAAAATAAACGTGTCTCTGACGAACAAACACGCAAAAGCAATGAAGAAGCTCGTAAAACAGCCGAAAGCGGACGTTCTTCTGCTGAATCGGAACGTGTGAAGGAAGAAGATAAGCGCAAAACAGCTGAAACGACTCGTTCTACTGCCGAATCAGGTCGTGTTACAGCAGAAGATAAGCGGAAGGAAGCCGAAGTCACAAGGGGAACGAATGAAACTTCTCGTGTGGCAGCCGAGACCGCTAGAGTCACCGTTGAATCCGAACGCGTATCTGCCGAAACATCTCGTAAGTCTGCGGAAACAGGCCGGGTGTCGGAGGAAAACAAAAGAAAGGCTGCTGAAACTTCCCGTGTCACGGCTGAAACTTCCCGGGCATCCGAAGAAGACAAAAGAACGCAGAATGAAGATGCCCGTAAAACAGCGGAAGGCACTCGCGGATCAAATGAGACAAAACGCGTAAATGCTGAAACAGGACGTGTAGAGGCGGAATCTAAACGTAAGTCAGAGTATGCCGGTATTGTGCAGGAAATGACACAAGCAACAAATGAAGCCACCGGACAGATTGCTATTGTCAAGCAATTAACAGATGATGCAAATGCAGCTAAAAATGCGTCTGTTGAGCAGACAGCCCTTGCTAAAAAAGCTACGGATGCGGCTAATACTGCTGCTGGTAGTGTCAATGCTGCAAAAGAAGCTGCTACTACTGCAGCGGCAGGTGCCAATGCTGCCAAAACAGCATCAGAGGCACAAACTGCTCTTGCTAAGAAGGCCACTGACGATGCAAATGCAGCTAAAAATGCATCTGTAACACAGACAGGTTTAGCGAAAAAAGCAACGGATGATGCCAATGCAGCAGCATTGGCCGCTAACAATGCAGTTTCGGGAGTTGATGCAAAAGTGCAGACAGCGATTGATAAGTTAGTCGCTGGAGCTCCGGACGCTCTTGATACATTGATTGAGTTAGCGAACGCACTTAATAATGATCCGAACTTTGCTGCTACCATGGCAACAGAGTTAGGGAAGAAGCTCAACGTTTCCGATATTGTCAATAACCTGACAAGTGGTGGAGCTGGAAAGGTTCTTTCTGCCGAACAAGGGAAGACTTTGAAAGCTGCTCTGGATGCACATAATCACGATGCAGTATATGAGAAGATTATTACTAAACTAACTGCCTTCAATAAAAATTTCGGTACGGCTGCCGGAACCGTGTGCGAAGGTAACGATGCCCGCTTAAGTAATGCAAGAATTCCGTTAGCTCACTCACATAAGAAAGCAGATATTAGCGATTTCCCAACTTCAATGCCGGCAAGTGACGTGCCCGCATGGGCAAAGGCTGCCAATAAACCTACCTATACGGCAAGCGAAGTCGGGGCCTCTCCTACTAATCATAACCATACTGGAACTTATGAACCCGCATTCACTAAGAACACAGCCTTTAATAAGAACTTTGGTAGTGCTGCCGGGACTGTATGCGAAGGTAATGACGCTCGTTTAAGTGATGCTCGTACACCGAAAGCACATACTCATAAGAAGTCTGAGATCAGTGATTTTCCTACTTCAATGCCTGCTAGCGATGTACCCGCTTGGGCTAAGGCTACCAATAAACCGAGTTACACTGCAAGCGAAGTTGGGGCATCACCATCAAACCACAATCATGCGGGTACTTATGAACCTGCATTTACTAAAAAAACGGCTTTTAATAAAGATTTTGGTACGGCTGCCGGATCTGTATGCGAAGGTAATGATGCCCGCTTAAGTAATGCAAGAACTCCGTTAGCTCACTCACATAAGAAAGCGGATATTAGCGATTTCCCAACTTCAATGCCGGCAAGCGATGTGCCCGCTTGGGCGAAGGCAGCAAAGAAACCCACCTATACGGCAAGCGAAGTCGGGGCTTCTCCTACTAATCATAACCACGATGCAGATTATCAACCCCTCGGTGATTATGCTGACGCATCACATACTCATGATGCTTCTGATATTACACCTGATTCAACACATAGATTTGTTACTGACTCTGAAAAAAGCACATGGAACAGTAAGGCTGCAGGGAATCACAACCATTTCGGAGTATATCAGCCTGCTGGTAGCTATGCTCCCTCATCACATGGTCACAGTGCTAGTGATGTAACCCCTGATTCAACACATAGATTCGTAACAGATTCGGAAAAATCTACTTGGAATAGTAAAGCAGCCGGTAACCACAATCATGACTCTGCTTATCAGCCTAAAGGCAGTTATGCTCCTTCATCACATAGCCATGTTGCCACTGAAGTGACTCCGGATGCTACTCATCGCTTTGTTACTGATACGGAAAAAAGTACATGGAATGGTAAAGCTGAAGGGAATCATAATCATGACTCAACTTATCAGCCTAAGGGAAGTTATGCTGCCGCATCACATTCACACTCTGCTTCAGACATAACAGAAGTGACAAATAAGAAGTTTATGACGGATGCAGAAAAGAGTGTACTAAGTTCTCTTGGAACTACGTATGCTTTGAAAGATTTCTCTAATATCGGAGTCAAATCACTTGGACAAAACGGTTATCGTAAATATGATGACGGCCTGCTTATTCAATGGGGGTACTCAAGTACTTCCGGGATAGGTAAAACCGTGTATCTTAATACGACCTTTTATGATAGTAATTACACTATTCTATTAACTGGAACCAGGAAAGTACATAGTAATTACATATATTCTTTTGATATCTTTAATAAATATGCATCTTATTTTGTAATGGATTCTGTTTATCAAAATGTTGATTCCGATGCTGGAGGGTTTAGTATAGCTTTTTATTGGTTCGCTATTGGTCGTTGGAAGTAATCTTATTTCCAACGGCCAATAGCAAACCAATAGTAAGGCCAGGGAGAATATCCGCCACCACCATTATCAGCTCCAAATCTAACACACATTCGAAAATATGATTGAGTTTTGGACACTAGCATTGGTGCTATGACAACTGCTTCAGAAGTATTATTATAAACTCCGATAGCAGATACATTGTAATTGCTATCATAAAATGAACTGTTTAAATAAGTTGTTTTAATTGAGGCACTTCCTGTAATATATCCCCACTGGATAAGCAAGCCGTCATCATATTTACGATAACCATTTTGTCCAAGTGATTTAGCTCCGATATTAGAGAAATCTTTTAAAGCATACGTAGTTCCAAGAGAACTAATTTTATATAAACAAATAACTAAATGAATGTATTATGAAATACTGGAAACAAGGATTTTACGATGAACCAATTGAGGGTTCGGTAGAAATTGAGGACGACTATTACAATGATTTGTTAGAAGGTCAGTCTGAAGGAAAAGAAATTTACGAGGGTGATAATGGTGTTCCCATTTTGGTAGAGCATGAGTATTCTATTGATGAAATAAAAGAAATGAAGGTAAGTCGTATCTTGCTGTATGACAAGTCAAAGGCGGTCAATTCGTTTACTTTAAATGGAAAAGAAATGTGGCTTGATAAGGATACTCGGGTTGGTTTGAAGAACTCTATTTTAATAGAACAAGACATGGGAAGGACCGAAACAGTGTTGTGGAGCGATGGTGTGAAATATACTATTCCTATTCTTAACGCATTAGCAATGCTGAATTCACTAGAATTATATGCCCTTGATTGCTACAATATAACGCAGTTGCATCTTGCAGCTATAAAAAAGATGTATATCGTGTCGCAGATTGAAGAGTATGATTACACAGTAGGTTATCCGGAAAAACTATTATTTGAATAGCATTAAAAACACATACCTGATTATATTTTAGAGTATAATTCTAATCAGATGATATGATAATTTTATATAGTGGTAATAAGGAAATAAAGCTCGACGTAAAGGACGAAAGTTACTCTTACGAAGCGATCATGGCGGAAGATACACTTAATTTGTATTTTTCCTATCCGGGATACTTAGAAATACCGGTCGGAACTTGGTGCGACTTTTACGGAAAGCGTTATTCTCTCAAAAAAGATAGTAATTTCAAGAAGAAAGGTGAGCGCAACTTTGAATATACACTTATCCTTGAAACAGCTAAAGCGGATGCTATGATGTGGAAAGTTCGTCACATTGCAGATAACAGCATCAAATTCGCATATACAGCTAAAGCACATGAACACCTACGATTACTCGTCGAGAACCTAAATCGTCGTGATATGGGCTGGAAAGTCGGTGATTGCATCGAAGGAACAGATAAAGTTATCAACTATAATCACACATATATTCTTGATGCCCTTAATCAACTTGCAGATACGTATGAAACGGAATGGCAGATTACTGGAAAGACGGTTCATCTTCGTAAAGTTGAATATAACAAGAATAATCCTTTGAAGCTGTCTTATGGTAAAGGCCATGGTTTCAAGGTTGGTGTTGGTCGGGAATCCGGAGATATACCGCCCGAAATTGTCCTAGTAGAAACTTCTGATCGAAATATCAACTACTCGACATACGGAGCTAAATATCTGTTACTACCCAAATCTAAGACCCTTCATTATGAAGGTAGAACGTATATAACTGATGCAGACGGAACCAGTGTCATGCGTGCTGACAAGACCTTAGTTACAGGTAAAGAGGATAGTCTAGACTGCACTGCAATCTATCCTTCTCGTATTGGTACTGTTAGCTCTGTTATCGAGGTCAATAAGGAGACTAACTTCTATGATTTTGTAGATAGCGATATACCTAACGATCTTGATTTTAAGAAATGTCTGATAGCCGGAGAGACCATGACCGTCATCTTCCAAACAGGTATACTGACAGGCAAAGAGTTTGAAGTCAAGTATATCCATGAGCCCATTCTTAAAGAGGATGGAGAAATAGAGAAAGCAGGTAGACGTTTTGAAATAGTTCCACAGGAGATCGACGGTATCACTATGCCGGAACATGATGTTTGGCATCCTAAGACAGGCGATACTTACGCAGTATTTGGCATTCAGTTACCGAACTCATATATCTGTAATGATGAAGAGCAGACAGGTGCGAGCTGGGAAGTATTCAAGGAAGCTGCTAAATATCTCTTTGAGCATGAAGATAAGCAATTCACTTTTACCGGGACCTTGGACGGTATCTGGGCAAAGAAACGCTGGCTAAAGATAGGCGGTAAAATTGTATTAGGCGGTTATGTAAACTTCTCCGATAGCCAATTTCATCCGGAAGGTTCGCTTATTCGTATGATAGGAATCAAGCGTTATGTGAACAATCCCTATTCTCCGGAAATAGAATTATCAAATGATCCAGTTGGTACATCCGTAACCAGCGAACTAGATAAAATCGAGACAAATGAAGTTGACGTAGATATCAAATATAAAGATTCTTTGCGATTTACCAAGCGCCGTTTTCGTGATGCAAAGGAAACTATGTCTATGCTTGAAGATGCTTTATTGAACTTCTCCGGATCAATCAACCCCATCACGATACAAACGATGCAGTTACTTGTAGGTGATGAAAGTTTGCAGTTCCGCTTTGTCAGATCAAAAGCGGTCCCGGTACAAGTATCTCATAACATTACTTACAATATCAATACAAAGGTTCTACATTCGCCTGCCGGCATTATCCAACACATGACGCTAGGGATAAAAACGGTGTCGTCTGAACACAAAGCTAGCGAATACAAATTTTGGGATATGGCTGAATATAATTCTCCGGTGCTTATTGCCCCAGAGAAGAAATATTATCTGTATGCTGTATGCAGCAAGGAGAATCAGACCGGCACATTCCTTCTCAGTGAAACAGCTATCAAAATGGAACAGATAGCAGGATATTATCACCTACTAACCGGCATCCTAAACAGTGAGTATGAAGGTGAGCGCAGCTTCGTTGAGTTGTATGGATTCACTGAAATTCTGCCGGGCCGCGTAACGACAGAACGGATCATCTCTCCGGATGGAAAGACATACTTCGACCTGGTTAAAAGTAAAATAGTTGGAAATATTCAAATTAAGGCAGGCTCCTCCGGATTAGAAAATTTGGAAGAATGGCTTGAAGTAAGCGATCTGATCGATTCTATTCAGAAGTCTGCAGCTGATGCAAACGATGCTGTTGGAGGTCTGCATGATTATATCGACGGTGCATTTGCTGACGGTATTATTACTGAGGCAGAAGCTAAGGCTATCGAAAAGTACATCAACACAGTAAATAATGCGAAAGCAGCTGTAGAAGCAACATACAACAAACTGTATGTGAACCCTTATCTCTCAGGAACGGCCAAATCGGGATTACTTAATGCTAAAGTTACGTTGATGGGAAGCATTGAGAATCTTATCAAGTCTATCAATGATGCTATTGCGGATGGACAGACAACTGTTGCAGAAAAGAAAGACGTTGATGATAAGTATGTCTTGTTTAATTCTGCGTATGCCGACTTCACCGCCGCCGTAGAAACAGCCAATAAAGCGATACACGATGCCTTGAAAGGTTATTCAGAAGAAGCATTAAGAGAGGCCGCTGCTGCTATGGAAGCAGCCAATGCAGCAGCCAAGAGTGCCAGTGAAGCAAACAATGCAGTATCCAATCTAAATAATTATGTAGATGGTGCATTCGCTGACGGTGTAATATCCGAGGCGGAAGCTAGTGCTATCGAAAAGTACATCAACACTGTAAATAATGCGAAAGCAGCTGTAGAAGCGACATACAACAAACTATATGCAAATACATACTTAACCGGAGTCGCAAAAACAAACCTGCTTAATGCAAAGGTTACGCTGATGGGGTCCATAGAAAGATTGATAAATGCAATAAATACCGCCATTGCAGACAAGCTTACTACTTCAGACGAAAAACAGGCTGTTGATACACAGTTTGCAAGCTTCAACAGTGCTTATGCTGACTTTAATACTGCTGTCGAAGAAGCTAATAAGTCCATACAGGACAAGTTAAAGTCTTTCGCCGATGATGCTATGAAAAAAGCACTGGAAGCGTTACAGGATGCGGCGGATGCCGCAAAAGCCGCTGAAAAAGTAAACGGTGATGTTAGTGATTTACATGAATATGTAGACGGTGCGTTTGCCGACGGTATTATATCAGAAGCAGAAGCTAAAGCTATTGAGAAATATATCAATACAGTCAAGAACACGAAAGCCTCTGTAGAAGCTACATATAATAAGCTGTATGTAAATACATACTTGGTTGGTGTTGCTAAGACTAACCTACTCAATGCTAAAATCTCTCTCTTTGGGGCTATCGACAATCTCCTCGCAGCAATCAACGTTGCTATTGCTGACGGGCAGACCACTACTGCGGAGAAAAAAAACGTTGATGATAAATTCGCTCTCTTTAACTCAACTTTAGCCAGTTTCAATACAGCCGTCGAAGCAGCTAATCAATCAATACAGGATGCGCTTAAACAGTTCGCCGACGACAACAAGGCGGAATTAGACATACTGAGCGATAGAATATCCGCACAAGTAACACGTGTAGATAGCATTACACAACGTATCGATACAGCCGGATGGATTACCACGTCAGACGGTAACAAGATATACGCTTCTAAGGAGCTGGAAAATGGTAATACGCTTATATCTTATATCAACCAGGCGGCCGGAGCAACAACAATCCATTCATCTAAGATCAATCTGGAAGGTGCTGTTACTATTACTGCGCTTCATAGTGATCTGCAGGGAGTAATTAACTCCAAGATTGATAGAGACGGATTAGGTAAGTTGGCATTTGAGGATGCAGTTGAATATGCTAAATTAGGCACTACCATTGTGGTAGGCGGTTACCTAAATACTGACTTGATAAAAGTCCGTAGAATAGATGCTGATTCCGGGTTTATTGGCGGTTTTACTATCGAAGGCGGTCGTCTTGTATGGACACGTTCAGGATACTTCGGTGGAACATCTCGTAGCTTGAAGCTAGGCTCTGGAACTTCAAAGGAAGGTGTTGTCAACGTTACTTTCAATGCAGAAACGGATGGACGTTTTGGGGTCGCTGCCATTGGTTCTAATTTTGGTGGAGCTTGTATTTATGCCTCCAGAAATCTAAATGCATCAGACAGAAGCTATCCACTAGCAAGTACAACGTATGCCGGCTTCTTTGATGGAGGTGTTTACGTGAAAGGAACATTATCAAGTGAATTATGCTTAGCAGATAATTACGGCTGCATCACATCTAGAGATGCAAATGGTGGAATTAACTATTACCGAGGAATAGATTTTGATTTTGGTAATAACATGAAATTTAGAAAAGGATTATTAGTATCAATAGATTAATATATAATAATTATGAGAATCAATTTAAACAGGCTTCTACTAGATTTTAAAGGTGATGAAGCTATTAAAGTAATCAACGGTAAGGAACAAAAGCAGTTTCTCCGTGATATGGTTTCAGAAGCGCTTTATGCTGCAGGCATGAATCCTCAATTAGGCATGGATATGTCTAAAAAACTACGTGCTTACAATATGCTTCAGCAGATTATCAATAATCGAGGAATACTTGATATTACAACGGAAGATGCTACTCTCTTAAAAGAGATTTGTGCAGATGTATTTACCGCTGGTGCTTTCGGGCAAATTAACGAATTAATTGAAGGAGGAAGCAAAGAATGAATGTTACTGCAACAAACAGTACGGGCGTAACAAAGGTTACGGAAACCGTGAAGATCAAGTACAGGATGTCAACTCGCGGCACTGAGGCGATAAAAGATGTCACAGCTGAAATTTCTAATGATGAAACAGTTGTCGGATTCTTTAATATATCGAAAAACGGGGTGACTGGCTTTTCTCTACATGAGGATCACGGGCTGACTCCAGAGGAAGTGAAACAGGTATTCCATACTGCTATTGATGATTGTAGCGAGGTATTGAAATGAAGTATTAATATTTTAGATAAATGATTATGGATTATTTCAAAAACTTACTTATTGGATTGATTACCGGTATAGCTGCTTATCTTAATCCTATCTCAGGGGAGATCAAAAGCCTTATTGCTGTATTTGCCCTCAACTTCATTTGTGGGCTTCTTACTGCCCTACTAATCAATCATGAAAGCTTTTCTTTTAAAAAGGCTTGGAGATGCATCGTAGAAGCAACTATTTTCTTTGCCTTAGTTAGTTGTATCTATTTTATTGGTGAACACAAAGGAAATCCGGAAGGTGCACTTCAATGTGTCTCATTTATTACGTATAGCGTTTTCTATTTCTACGGGGTAAATATTCTGAGGAATATCAAAGAAATTCTCCCTAACTCTAGCAATGGTTACAAGGTGGTAGCTTTCTTGCACTATGTATTAAGTGTCGAGTTTATAAAGAATATCCCTTATCTAACGAACTACTTACAAAAAGGAGGTGCAAAATGATTGAAGTTTTGGAGTTTATTTTTCAAGATTCTTGGCATTGGTTAGGAACAGCCATTTTGATAGCTATCATTTTCCGTGTCAATTTGGTAAAGATTGGCTCAATAACAAAGAATAAGGAGGAGAAGAAATGAAGAAAATTGATGCTATTATCATCCATTGTTCGGCCACACGTGCCGGACAGGATTTGAGAGCTAAAGACATTGATCGGATGCACAAGCAAAGAGGCTTTAGTCAGATCGGTTATAACTTCGTCATAGACCTTGATGGAATGGTAGAGAATGGGCGCCCGCTTTCCATTGACGGTGCGCATTGTAATACTAAAGGCTTTTCAGAATCATCATATAACAGGCATTCCATTGGCATCTGTTATATCGGAGGCTTGGACGCGTCCGGAAAGCCTACTGACACACGTACTCCTGCTCAAAGGGCAGCACTGCGTGAATTGGTAGCGAAGCTCTGTAAAGAATATCCTATTGTTGAAGTGCTCGGGCATCGTGATACTTCGCCGGATCTGGATAACAGCGGCGAAGTAGAGCCAGCAGAATATATCAAAGCGTGTCCCTGTTTTGATGTACGTTTTGAGTTTACCAACTTCTTACGTAATACAGTGATCCGACCATGAAACGGCAAATATACATTATCATATTGCTGACGTCAGCAATATGGTTTTCATCCTGTCGGAGTATCCGACATATTCCGATTGAAACAGTAAAGCATGACAGTATCTATATTAGTAAGGTACTGCATGACAGCATCTATCAGAGAGACAGCATCTACGTTGATCGTAAAGGTGACACAGTACTTATTTATAAGGACAGATATTTATATAAGTATAAGAACCTAGTTGATACAATGTATGTAATCCGGATAGATAGTATCCAGGTCCCATTCCCAGTTGAACGTGAACTTTCCTGGTGGCAATCTGTTAAGGTACAAGTCGGAGAAATAGCTATAGGCATAATTATTGGTTTGATCATTATAATTGCGCTACTCCGTCGAAAGAAATAACTACTAAAAATAACACTAAGATTCATAATAAAAAACTTTGGATGCCTCTGCTTGTGAAAGTAGGGGTATTTTCTTTTGCTTATCTCATTTATAATTAGTACATTTGTGTACAGACGTGGATGTCTGTTGTACATCTCTCTACGGAAAAATTGCTAGTTTTCGAGATCGAGAGAAGATAATACGTTATTAATTCCAAAAATTAGCCTCGACTAAGCGTAGTCGGGGTTTTCTTTTGCCCTTTATCTACTATTACTAATGAGGATCTAAAAAGTTCGATAGAATAGAAATAATTTCTCATTTTATATACATCGGTAGAAATAAGTAGTACCTTTGTCCTGGGAATCATCAATTTCCACCCGTGACGACGGGATTTGCCTTGGCTGAATGGTCGAGGCTTTTTTATTTGAAATTTGATGCGACATCTCCCGAAATCATAAATTTAAAAACTTATTTTTGTGACATTATTGGGATGCTTGCATGGAAAATGTTTTTATTTAAACTAAATAATTTGAATGTCTTTATAATATGAATAGAATTATAATTATTGGTAATGGATTTGACTTAGCTCACAATTTAAAGACTGGATATAAAGATTTTATAAATGATTATTGGGCTACTGTTGAGGAAGGAGTTTATGATAAATACTGGCGGTTATTAGACCAACAATATGGAGGAGCCAAACACCCTCTTAATGATTATGAAGATCAGTTTATAAAAATTGAAAAAGAATATGATCAAACCAGAGTTAATAAAGTTTGTTCTTTTTATAAAGATAAAAAAGATAATCCTTTAGGGAAATTGCATACACTAATTGATGATCATAATAATGATCCTAGTGCAAATGTAACAGTTCATCTAAAGTTTAAGAATCATTTTTTTGAGCGTATATCTAATCAATGTTCTCCTGAAAATTGGGTAGATATAGAAAATGAATATTACAATGCATTGAAAAAACTACTTTTAGAGGAAGATCCCCAAAAACAAGCCAAAAGCGTTCGTAAATTAAATAAAGAATTTGATGATGTAAAAAATCTGTTGGAAAGTTACCTAACTAAAATCACCGAAAACACAGAAATCGCAAAACATCAATCTATAGAGAATGCTTTTTCATGTTGTGTAGAATTTGACGATATAGCTACATACAAAAAAACTGAATTTGTTAATTCTATTTTTTCAGATATATCTTTTATGGATGATATAACTTGGGATGCTGATCGAGAAAAAGATTCTCAGTATTCATGCTTGTCAATTGAGGAAGCTAAAATATATTTTATTGAAAAACATTGTAAACAGAAAACTTTTAAGGAGAGATTTTGCATACCATGTACATTAATTCTCAACTTTAATTATACAAAGACTGCAGAAAAGCTATATACTGATGAAAATTTCAATGAAATAATCAATATACATGGAGAATTGAACAGTGAAAATAACCCTATTATTTTTGGATATGGTGATGAATTGGATGATGATTATAAAAAAATAGAAAAGTTGCAGAATAATGACTTTTTAGAAAATATCAAGTCTATACAATATCATCAGACAAGGAACTATAAAAAACTGTTAAACTTCATAGCATCAGGTCCATATCAAATATTTATAATGGGACATTCATGTGGAAATTCTGATCGAACATTGTTAAACACTTTGTTTGAACATGATAATTGTCTATCTATCAAGGTGTTTTATTATCAGATTGATAAAAAGACTAACGATTATGCTGATAAAATTAAAAACATATCCCGTAATTTTAATAATAAGTCTAATATGCGTGATATAGTTGTAAACCGAGAAAACTGTTCTCCTTTGGTTCCGATAGAAACAGAGGTAGCCGAATAAGCTACCTCTTAATTATATATTGTCTTCTCCCAATCGTCCAGTACCGTTACATCCCACTTGGGAAGATCCGGATTAATGTAGGTAACAGATTTACCATATACAGAGAAGCTTTTCCCGATAAATTCGCTAATAGCTTCATCTTCCCCTTTTTGAAGACAGATATTCATAAAAACATGCATTTCATTCCAGTTTGTAGGCCCTATGAACAAAGATTCAATCAAGCGGCCTTTAACAGGTACACCGATAACTTGCTCTTTTATCCTATCAACTAATGATACAGCTTCTTCAAATGTCATACTTGTATTTTTAGAACAAATATATAAAAAAATAGATGCCCTCCCCCCTATCACATAAAAGCGATTTCAATCTGTGGAATTTCAGTATTACAAATTTCAATTCTATTAAGAAAGATATTTTCGTAATTCTTCAATTGCCTGTGATGCACTTCGGACTACCACATACTTATTACGGCATGATTCCGCTTGTTTTTGAAACTCTTTCTGTTCTTCTGACTGTTTACCTACCCTCGTTTTAAACTCTATACAGAGAGAAGCAAAACCCTTTTTGGGAATTAGTACGATCACATCAGAAACTCCGGGTTTCACTCCTTGACGTTTAAGGTTAGCGGCTTCCCTTACATGACGACTACCACCGTTCGGAACGGCAAATATAAGTCTGTCTGGAATATTGGGGAAATATAAAGGAATAAGTTTAAAGAACTCTGTTTGTATGCGAGCTTCCTCATTATTATGTACTTCTTTAGAACGTGGAGGATTACGCTGATCAGCATAACAATTATAACACATAAAACCGATATCGGTCTTAATAACCGACACTGTTTCCTTTCCACATAAAATGCACTTTTCTTTATTCATTTTTAATATTACTTTCTAAAAAACATATCACCCGAAATAGACCGGGCTGTATCATCACCAGTTAGCCGGATGTATCGAAAGAAGTTCTGTTCAGTCCGGTGCCCGGTGAGCTTCATTATCTCGAACGTCTTCATCCGGCCGGTCAGATACATATTTGTCGCTGCACTTCTTCTTGCTGTATGACTACTTATCAATTCCCACTTTTCATGGGTAACCGTTGTCAGCTTTCCGCCTTTAGTGAATGAATAAGTAATCGGATCGTTTAATCCGATTTCTTTCATTATCACCTTCAGATACTTATTGAAGTACTGAATGCAAAGACCGCATGGAACCTGACCGGCATACTTTGAGAAAATTTCCCGCACATAATCATGAGCTGGAACCTTTACGTCGATGTTAGTCTTTTTTGTCCGGATGACAATGTAGTTATCAATAAGGTTCTGACTTGTAAGTCTTGAATAGTCCGAATATCGCAAGGCAGTGAGACAGCCTAATACAAACATATCTCTGATCCGTTCTTTTGCTTTCCGCTTATCCTGCCTGACAAACTTGTAGTAGTATATTCTTGTGATCTCATTCATCGAAAGGAACACGGCGTTTGTTGGTTCAGTCCTCAAATCAATCTCGTCGTAGGTATTATCTACTGCATAGTTGTACTGAGATGCTCTACGCACAAGTGATTGAATTTTCAGAACGTATCCGACAATGGTATTATGTCGAAGTCCTTGGTCTTCCAGATAGATGATGAAATCGTCCAAAAACTCAGCCGTCACCGAATTGGTGAATATGTCACAATCAAACTCTGAGGAGAAGTTATCAATGTGTTTTATGATCGCATCGTAAACGGCTGCATAGTGTTCAGACTTGCGTCTGCTTCTCTTTTCAAGCACATCCTGGATGAAATCAGTGAATAATATGCCTTCAAGCGGTTTCTCCTGCCGGAAATGGTTAATGTAGTCCTTGCGTACTTGGGCGGTCCGGACCGGTTGTGATAATTGTAATGCTTTGGCTGTATCATTTTAAAGGGTTAGTTACTATGTTTATTGAATATCATTCCGAGGTGCTCCTCGATATGATTCGTTATTATCTTGTTTAGAGTATTAATTTACTCGGATAATACTTCTCTATCTCTGGAGATGGTGGAGTAGTTTCTTGCAATTCTTTTTCAAATTCAAAAGCCCTTAACTCATCATGGTCAATGGCTATTCTGGTTACAAAACAATGTACCTTGATACCACTCTCGGTCTGACCTTCCCACACACGAGCAGGGACGCCGTTCAATTCAACTATCTTATCTGTACTTTTGATTGTTATCTTCATTTCTCTATTAATTTGAATTATTCTTCATCATCATATTCTGTATCAAAGATACGTGCAACCATATCTACAATATTTTCCTCAATATCTTCCGTGGATCCAGTTACCGCATTGGCTATATTTTTCTTCTCCTGAATGATCCGATAAACTTTTTCATCAATAGTTCGCCGGCCAAGAAAATAGTAGCAAGTCACAGAATCCTTTTGTCCGATACGATGCGCACGGTCCTCACATTGACAGCAATCGGCGTACGTCCAAGGGAACTCAACAAAGGCGACATTACTTGATGCGGTAAGCGTCAAACCGACTCCGGCTGCTTTTATTGAGCAAATAATAATATCCACTTTAGGATTATTTTGAAAGGCGTCAACCGCTCTTTGCTTCATGTCCGGTGATTCTCTACCTGTTACAGATACAGCCGTGGGGAAGTAACGTTTCAATTGATCTACAACTTCATGAAGCGAACAAAAGAGGATTATTTTCTTTCCATTCTCCCTGAAGTCTTTCACAAATTCAATAACATCACGTACTTTGCCACGAGCAGAAATTTGCCGGAGAATATTGATACGTACCATCACTTCACCACGTAGAGCCTTTTCTATCTTATCATCGTCAGCATCCTTGTATTTCTGTAGATACATAATAAGGTCGCGTTCTGCATCCATATACTCTTTGCGATTTGTAATTTCGCAAGTATTAACCTGACGTATCTTATCCGGAAGGTCTGTAAGAACAAGAGACTTTTCACGACGAAACATGCAATATTGCCAAAGGTTGAAATTCAGTTCTTTCAAATTAGAAGCCTCTCTTTGGCCGGAGCAGTATCGGTTAACAAATGGTTTATAGCCACCAAAATCCTGCATACGGTTTAGAATTGCCAGCTGTGGAATCAAATCTTTAGGCCGATTTACTACCGGTGTTCCAGTAAGTTCTATCACCCATTCTTTACCGGTGCATATCCCTTTACAGAATTTAGCCTGCTGGGTAGATGCAGATTTACAACGATGACTCTCATCAATGATAACTGATTTGAATAAGTTGATTGAGTTTCTAAATTCTACATCTCTCAACGTCCAGCCTTCGGCTTTCTTTATGCGTTGTACGAAGTATTTCTTTAATGATTCATAGTTAACAATAAACACCTGGTGCATTCCTGTCTGGAAGAAAAAAGTCCACGTATCACGTACCTTGTCAGTTAGGATCATCGCTTTTTTATCTGTAAATTTCTCCCATTCACGTAACCAGTTTATTTTGAGTGAAGACGGACAAATGACAAGACAAGGAAAAGCATCAGCAAGATTTATTGTTGCAATACTCTGCAATGTCTTACCAAGTCCCGGTTCATCGCAATTCATAAACCGTTTTAGTTCCAATCCTCGTGCAATACCTTTAAGCTGATAAGGATAAGGCTGAATCTTTAAATTGTGCGGAACGGTTAGATCCGGCAGTTCCGGAATATCATAAGCGATATCTTCCTCCTTTTTTTCTGTACCGTTTACCCAATTTATATTCTCAAACTGCTGTATTTGATAAATCATCCTTTCAAGCTCTACCCTACTCCTTGTCGGGACAATCCAAACTTTTTTAGTACCATCAAAATGTCTACCGGGAATCTGTCTGACCCGATCTATTATTGAAGTCTTATATTTGAATGATAATTCGAAATTATCTCCTTTTAATTCAATATTCATGATTCAGAGTATTTAGCAGGGGGAATTATCCCCCTGTGATGATTGATTATGCGGTTGCGTCAAGAGGTGCAGGCGCCTCTATTTGTTTTTTGCGTCCTCTTTTTTTAGGCTTCTCTTCTTCCAATACAACAGCTTCTTCCGGTTCATCCGTTTCGAAATCAAGCCGCTCTTGTCTGACTCCCCATTTCTCTTCAAACAGATAACTTTCAACTTCCGCATCACAAGCTGCAGCATCAATGCTCAATTCTTCATAGTAAGGATAGTCTGCATCAAGGAGAGGAACGAAGATTTTCAAGTCAACAACTTTGCCGGACTGGAGAAGTTTAGCTCCCATAATGGTAATTCCAGAAACACCATCGACGCTGTCATTTGCATAGCCCGCAATGATATAGTTTTCCAGAGTCTCTGCATAGCCCGGGGAAGTAAAGCTATCTTTGTTGATATTAGAAGCTTCTGGCTGCTCACACAAAACGACGAGATGCAATCTAAGCCGGATAAACGCCTCCCTTAAATCGCTGTGAATGATCTGATCGCAGCTCTTGTTAATTACATTCGTGTAGTTCGCTTCCGAGAAACGCTCATTGTACACTACATTCAAGCGGTCTTTTTTGATAACCGCCTTCTTGATCTCATTTTTTGCTTGTTCCATAATCTTCTTTAGTTGATAAAGTGATAATACTAAATGCTGATACAACTCCCATGACGGCAGCCGTAGTTATTTCTCTAGTCGTTGCATCTTCTCTTTGAGAGAAAGATAATGCCGTAAACAGACCGATAACGGCTAGCCCGATTGTGATTCTTTTTAAGTTTTTCATGATGATTGCTTTTTATTGTTATTATACATTCCGGACATTTTCATTTCTTCTTTTGCTTTACTTATCACAGTTACACACCATGATAGTTGATGTGTTGCCGTCCGATTGCAGCGTTCGCACCAGTCTACCAAATATCGTTCTTCCCTACATAGAGAGTTAACTAGAGTATTTATGGCCGTCGCTGTTGCTTTCGCATTCTTAGCTGTTTCTACAAGTGTCTGCATAACCTCGGATTTCATCGCCTCATTGAGCCAGTATTTTGAGTCTGCAAGCAATTTGCCGGAACGGGCAACATATACAGCCAAGTCATTGCCACGTTGTACAGCTTCTGTCGCGTCTTCGCTCATGGTTATATTGAGAAATGAATCGATATTGGTTAATTCATCCAATATTTGATATTTAGGTGTGATAAGTAAGTTCATATTGTTTTCACTTAAAATATATTTAAACCATTAGTTGCCACCATTTAAAAGCAAGGTCCTCGTATTTCTCTTTTCCCTTGACATACGTAGGGTGATTCCGGTCGGTGATAAAATGCTTGAAGATTCGACAATTCTTTTTGCTGATAGCATAGATAAAATCTTGGTGGCTACCAGCTATATCCATATACCAGGCACGGGATCGGTCCCAGTCAAAGAAATCTATCGCTTCATCGAATTGTGACTGAGACTCTGCAAAGGTCGTTTTCAAATCGCCACCAAAACCGTAAGCAGATAACCACCAGTCCCATTTACAACGAGTATCGAGGTGATAGGCAAAGTTTCCATAATGGAACTCCTGCTGCTTATTTACCATGAACCTCTGTGTATCAGACTGCGCTAAAACGACGGCAAGGAATTGATCCTTCTCCGCTTCCTTCCGGAGAGCCTTACGCATTTCAAGTCCTAATTCAAATTCTTCTGTCGTGTACACATAATCATCTACCATCAGCTTGTCATACCGAACACGGTCATTCTCTGTGATAAGAGCGTCTACAAGAGTACCGAACTTGAATGCCTTTTCTTTATCCCCGTATTGAGCACGGGGATAGAGATAATTTTTAAGTTCTGTCAGATCAGAGTTACTGACTTCTGTACGTGAATAATATGAATCGGGATTTGACATAACTATTTAGCTTTTACATCTGCCTCATAGCTGATGAATTGTGATTCGATATGTTTTTGCTCTTTGCTGTTTGCTTGTTTCTCACAATAAGTAATCATCTTTTTAAATATCTTCTCCAGTTCCTCAACAGGTAAGGTTTGCCCTTCGTTTATCCACCACATTTGGAACACATCTAAGTATCCCTGTTGGTGAAGTACAATAATTTTTTCTTTCACCTTAGCATTTGTCGGCGGAGGAGCAATAGAAGCGGCAGCACCCGCAAAAAGACTACCGATTGAACTTTGCTGCGCTTTCATTGCAACTTCTTGTTTAGCTGCTTCTTCCGCTTTTTTTATTTCTTCCATCTGTTTAGCCGTTTCTGCAGCTTCACGTTGTTTGCGTACTTCTTCCGCTTTGGCGGCTGCCTCTGCATTAGCAAAACGAAGCTGCTCCAACTCTGCTAGTTCTTTACGTTTAGACGGAATACGGTCGGTAAGATCTTGCTTAACGTTTAATAACTTAGCCTTATACTGTTGAGCATATTGTTCATATTTACCTTCTAAGATATTTCGGCGAATCTCCTTTTTTGTTTCTTGACTGATATAGTAAGTCGCTGAATCCGCACTAAACTTATCAAAATGAGATTTGGGATAATCGGTCTGAAAGACTGTGATTCCTATAACTTCGCGATCGAAGTTCTCATGTGTCAAATTAGAGAAGATGCCCTGTAATTCAGAAACTTTACTTGAAAGATACTGGTTGAAATAAGAAAGAAGGCTGTTCTCTATTATCTGTTGATAATTTGCTTTCTCTGTCTCAATTCTAGCTCTTTGCTCTGCTTCTTTCTTTCTTTTCTGTTCTTCTTCATATTTGAACTTAGCATACTCATTGCGTTTTGCTACAAGCTTCCCGGGGATTGTGGTAGAATCTTTAGGATCAATCTCTTTTTCCTGTGAAGTGAAGAAAGAACGCACTCTATCAAAAATCTGTGTGATAGGTTTACGCCGTTCATCCATATTTTTAATAGTTACACTAACCTTTTTCAAGTAGTCAGCTGCAGCCTGGTCTATTGCTTCATTCATACCTTCTCCTTCGATTGTATCAAGGAGAGTTTGACCGGCTTCATTGCATTTCTTGACAGAGTTAGTATTCCTTCCGATGATGTCCGGAAAGGATGAAAGAATGTTTTTTACCTCATCTATTTTGATTAATTCTGTTGCCATAATTGTTTTCTTAAATTGGTTAGTAAATACTTAGAATCCTCCGTTTGCATCATCTTCAGACACTGTTACTTGTACAGGTTCCGGAGCGTCTAATTGCTTTTCTTCTCCGAAAGGAGTCTTAGGGTCATCTACCGTTTGAGCAGGTTCATTCACCTTTTCTTCATCTACAATGCCATAGTCGATAACTTCTTCATCTTCCTGCTCTGTAGCCATCATAGTATACTTTCCGGTACGGACCTTAGGATAAGCATCAAAAGCGTGCTTAATCATCTTATTTTCTAAAAAGCCGGGATCAATGCCGCCACCATTTGAATAGTACAACTCATTAGCTTTGCCTTCTACTCGTTGTCCATCTTTGTAGTATGAGTTGTTTTTGGCTGAAAACTTAGCCAGGCGCTGGATATCGCCTTCAAGTAACCATTGATAGTCTTCAGATCCGTCACAACGAACTATGCGAATGAACGCCCCTATTACATTAGAAGATTTACGAGGTATAGCGGCTGAATAAGTAATCTTCTTCACACCATTATCGAGACTGATAGAGAATATATCTCCTTCGTAAACAATAACCGGGTTATCCGCATATCTTATTTGTCCGGCACGCATACGCATAGTCAGTTCCCCATAACCAGTAACAGAAACACTAGCTCTTTTTTCATATCTATCATATCCTCGTTCATCTTTTTGGCCTGTTTTTACCTTTCGTGGAATGAGATAACAATGAGGATGTGATGTATTATCAAGTGATAGTCCATTTACAGCCATATCTAGGAAGCAACCAAACAAGGACATCTTAGTACACTCCGCCAAGGACGGGTTTTCACGTAGAACCTTCTGAAAATTGAATACTTCCTTGTGATATATTTGTTCGCCCATCTGAGAACCCCAAATAGCGTTGTACATCTGAATAAATTTCGTCTGTACATTTTCATTTTCGACAATTTTCGTTGCTGGAAGTGCGTTTAGCTCCTCCACTCTAATTTGAATACTGTTACTCATAATTGTTTAAATATTAGTTATTTATTAGTCTCCTTGGTATACTCCACGGCTGTATTCTTCCATTAATAGAAGATCCTCCGCAGTAGGTTGTTTGGTTATATCCATTTTACAAGGCATCACCTCTGTAGGAGTTGGTGCAGAGCTACATATCCTTTTCTGTTCTTCTCTTGCATCAAGCTGCTTACCAATGCTTTCCTGTAGAGCCTTTAGCATCTCTGATGATTTCGGTATGTAGGTCATACGGCTAGTTGCATTAGTTGTTTGATAATGTTGTCCGGTACTTTATTATGCAGGTCCATCATTGCGCTGGCTGTTTCCAGTTCTGAACGCTTCACATAATATTTCCCTCGTTCCTTATTATTTGCCGGATAAAATTTGATCCAGGCTTTTTCGCGCCATTCTGTAATCAGGCGTTTTCCGTATATATCTTCCGCTTGTGATATTGTTACTACTTCGGGGAGTAGTCCTAACATCGTCAACGTTTGAACAGTTCCGATCTTAATACATCGTGCTACCATCATTTCGAAGCAATTTTCCATAATCTCTAATAGGCTGTTTCTTTGTTTAACTTTTGAATGGCGTTGAGCTGATTTACTGAAACACATCTGCATCTCTATGCTATGCTGCCTGATTAATATTGATTTTAGAGTTCATATACTTCTTCAATTCTATTTCTTCGTATTCTTGCCCGTCGACTCCGGTTAAGGTCGTTATTGCAGTCAAATGCAATCTGAAAAGCAATGATCCCAAGAAATGAGAGAGCTATGATTGTTTTTTGTAGTTGCTTGAAGTCGATATTTAGAGCAAACACTCTATTTATCCACCAAGCTCCAAGTTCGTTTAGTTTGCTGGTTCCTGTCTTTTTATAAGCCTTATCGAGCAGGACATTTACCGTACCATAGGCAGTACCTAATCTGTCGGCAATCTCCTTCTTTGCTAGGCCACAGGCAGCCAATCCTGCTATTTGATTTTCCCTCTTGGTTAAGGTAGAATCAGCTTGCAGATCCATGATGCAAAATCTCTAATTCGGCTGCCGCTCTGGAAACTCCTTTTGTAGCTTCGAGGGCTTCATTAGCCATTCTTACAGCGACATTCAATACTTTTGCTTTGTAGGTTGAGCGAGCAGAAGCGGGCTTGTTGTTAAGGATATTGTGCACTGTACCCTGTGAACATCCGACTTCCTTTGCAATCTGCTTTTCGTATCCGTAAGGCAGATTTGCTTTGATTGTTTCTAATTGATTTTCCATATACATTGTTATATTTATAATTTTTAGTTCCCGGAGAGGCGATCAAACCCGTCCGGGATTATATAGCTTAATCTTTAACTTCTTCGCAGGTTTCACCGAGCCAAGCGACACATTCTGATGTTCCCTTAGTAAAGTCTACCGCCTTATTTTTAGGGTTGAATTTACCTTCAACTATATCACCTTCCTTCACTCCTGCTTCCTTTTTGAGCTCCCACAAAAGCCACTCATTGGACGTTGAGCCGGTTACATTCTTGATTCTTACTTTCATAATTATGCTTTTAATAGTTCTACTAGAAGTACTTTATCTGCTTCCCAAAGGTTGAATCCCCTCTCTATTTTCCTACGCAGATATTCTCTCTCACCGATCATTCTGATTGCTTTCTCTCTAAGGTCTGATGCACTCCATTTCTCAGCCTGCTCAATCAAGAAATCAGCCATGCATTTTTTTTCCTCAAATAATTCACGAGCTAATACCGTTTGCTTTTCAATCTCAGCAAGTGCTCCTGGAGCTTTCATATACAATTTGCAAAACTCATCTTTGTCAAGTTCAGTATTCATGTATATCTTTTCGATGACATCATACGTTTCTGCCGAGATTGGCTTTCCTGTTCTTTCTTCAAACTCTTTTAGTGTCATATTCTTATTTGATTTAGAGTAAATAATCTATTTTGTTAACTTTATTGCCCTTTTATTTTGGCGTTATCAATGTTTTGCGTTAACTTTATAATGCAAATGTAAACAAAAAGATGACAGTGTAATGTTTTTGATTACAATAAATGTATTGTATTAAGATAATTTAATATTTAATGTATGCATATAGGTAACAGGATCAAGGAAGAAGTAAGCAAGAAGGGCATTAGCATAACAGATTTTGCAAAGCTTATAAAAAAAAGTAGACCATATACTTATTCAATTTTCGAAAAAGAAAATATTGATACAGAATTGCTAATTCAGATTTCAAATGCATTAGGGATATCTCCTATTATATTCTTTGAAAATACACAAGATAGAATAATACAAAATGGAACAAAAAACGTTCTAGTCGGTCACGATAATAATGGTAATATTACAACTACAGAATGTGAAGACAAACTACAGAATGCTTTATCTGAGATAAAGCATCTCAAGGAAATGCTTTCTGATAAAATTAAAATTATTGAAGTAATGACTTCTTTGCAAAATAAACAAATAGAACCGATAATTGATATATATGCCATAGACGGACCTCAAAAGATAGATATTCGGCAGATTAGCAATATAGTACCTTGTACAGGTAAAGAGCCTATATTTGCAGATCATATTAACAGTGGTTCTGGGTATGAATACCCTTGTTGTACTATATTTTTGCAGAATAAATCAGTATATTATACAATGCAAGATTCATCATATATATGGAGCTTAATTACTAATAAATTGTCATTGATAATTTATTGATTAATATACTAAGAATAAGCGATTAACAAACAAAACAATAATAATCATGGAAGACTTAATGGCATTCACTGGCATAGTAATGATAGTATTTGGGATATTGCAGATCATTCTCTTTTTTAAAGTTTGGATTATGACTAATGATGTGAAAGAACTAAAAAATGAGCTTACCAGTATCCCCAACAAATGGGCATTAAACAAAGCGATACTCAAGGGAGATAAACACAAGATCGAAGAAATACTATTCAACACTATGTTTATTAGATTAAAAAAAACTTATGATGATTCCTACCCTGATTACGATGGTAGTAAGGAGATAATTTTTGCAGAACAGGTTTCTATCATAAAAAAAGAATATAAAGAAAGGTACTTGAAATATGGCATCACTTTTCCTGATGCTGTTGATAAGATAAAAAAGTCAGACGATTTTGAAAATTTATAGCAGTGTAGATTCCATCAGCTCCATATAAGCTGAGTTCAGGAGCCTAGTAAATTGATTGTGCAACTAAATACGAAATACAGAAATCTAAAATAAACTTTTATGGTAAAGATAAAAATAACTGCGGAAACAAATGGATTTGTTTTGTTGGAACATGGAGAAGTTTTTATAAAAAATAATAATGATGTTTCTTTGAAATTAATCCCCAATGAGCAAGAAGTTCCCCTTATTATTAATATTAAATTTGCTAACAAAGGAGGACGTATGGCTTCTGTTGAAAGAAATATAGTGAATGATAAACTGGTTTTCACTTGTAATAATTTTCAAAGTGAGCCAGGAAATTGGGGTGGAATAATTGAACCAATGTTGATTGGAGAAACGGATGAATACAATCTCTATCTAAGCTTTTTAGTTTGGAACATTGATACTATAAATTATAATCGTCTTTTAAATTATTCGTTCTGGTTAAAAGAGAAGAAATATGAACAAACTGAGATTTAACACCAAAAGCGAAACATACCCTACGGATAATAAACAGAATTTTAGGTGGCGCTCAGAAGGCCAAATACCCCAAATTATAGGAAGTGGAGAAGATGCCAAAAATTCTATAATTTACCTAGTTTTAAAATGGGCTTTCATTGCAGCAGCAGTAATTAGTACTTTAGTAATTATAAACAATTGGCTTTTTAGAGATTGTGAGAATAAAGTACCTGATATAACAAGTGACCTTAAAGTAATATGGGAGATAGTTACTCCTATTATAACATTGGCTTTGGGATATGCATTTGGCAAATCCGAGAAATAAATAAAATTGATTGTTTAACTAAAATAAATGCTATGAACATAGAAACATATATAAGTCTTGGGTTATCTATATTAGCAACTATAGGAACTCTATATACATATATAGTACATACAAGCAAACTTAATTCACAACAAAAAGAAATCAACAGCTATTATATAAAACACCTAAAAGAAGAAAATGAAGAAAAGAAAAAAGCGGTGCTAGAATGTTCTGCTGAAGATGATGATAAAGAAAGTATCTCCTATCTAAAGATAACTAACAAAGGAAAAGCTTGTGCATACAACATTAGAATCGAAGTAGATAAAGATGAAATATTACCGATGTCGAATGATGACGAATTAACGTGCCCAAATTTACGATCAGGAGAAACTTGTAAATTGCCTTATTTTAGTTGTTGTAGCACCTTTATAGATCAAATTACTATTATTTGGGATGATGATTTTGAGCCTAACCGTAAATATACACAAAAGCTAAAATTAGGCATAAAGTAAAGAATACAATATGAAAGAAAGTTATACAGGAAAATTAAGATGTGCAACATGTGGTGACACTGAATCTTTTGAATATAATGATGACAAATCATATATCAAATGTGTTAAATGTAATAGAGAATATTTTGGCGGATATGATGAACTACTTTCATACAATCAAGAGACGATTGAAGAAGTAAAAGGACAAATAGAAGCCGATGCGGAGGCTTACATCAGAAAGTCTTTGGAAGATACATTTAAAGGCAACAATTTTTTCAAAATTAAGTAAAAAGAGAAACTATTTTTTTTATTAGACCTTTGACTTTGTTTGTAAATGATATTTCTCCTTTTTCATTATCTGCTTTACAAACATTCAGCAAATGGATTTCGAAAGCTATATTTTGAAGTTCTCTATAGTATTGAGGATTGATAATAACTTGTTCACCATCTAGAGCTGCTTCTAAAAAATCAATTGGACTAAAAGGAGTGTTTCTATTTTTAGACAACTTAAATGTCATATCATATACGATTTCTCTATCTTTGGTAATTATATGCCGGATTTTACCAGTCTTTTTATCAAATGATTTGGTAATGTTATACTCTGCAATAACCATAGTAAAAAGTTTATTTTAAAATATAAATTGTAATGAAGAATATCATAGAAAAGTAAGCATTCGGTAAACCACGTATTTTTTCCTCAAACTTCCGTCATTAACTTTACGTCCAAAAAGCAAAGTTATGATGACACGAGAAGAAGTAGTAGAG